>ERZ1090880.26-NODE-26-length-86548-cov-38.772629_pt1 | contig 86548 bp, 83 predicted proteins | sample MGYA00478471_ERZ1090880 | MGnify/ENA primary metagenome ERZ1090880 (study PRJEB33644, sample SAMEA5815734) | chicken gut metagenome | biome: Chicken; feature: Gastrointestinal Tract; material: Caecum | place: Ireland | collected 2019-01-01 | study: A study of the... | reverse complement strand
ACGATGATGGTGTCGGCCATGTTGTAAAACTGCTGGAACAGGCTGCCCAGCATCATCGGCACCGAAAACAGCAAAATCAGCTGCAGCGGCCGGCCCTGGGTCATATCTTTGGTCATAAGCGGGTCCCTCCATTGAATATGCGGTGTCACTTTCCCGTGAAAAGCGCCCCGTTCCGGCCGGAACGAGACGCTTTTCTGAACGGAGACATTATAGTGCAGGACGCCTGAAATTGCAAGCGTTTTTTTGGACAATCCGCACCCCTGTTCCCCTGCGAAAAATATCTATTTTCACGATGGCTCAGCCGATGGGTTTCGCCTCCCGGCAGGCCTTGGCAATGGCGTCCCGGTAGCCGTCGATGCGGATGGTGCACCCGGCCAGCAGGTCTGGGTCGGCGGCCCGGCCCTCGTCGTCGGTCTTGAGGGCGGCCACCTCGCTGGCGGTCATTCCTTCCAGGTGTTTGGCGAGGGCGTCGGCCTGGTCTGCCCAGCCCTTGCCGATCTCAGACACCGCCGCCAGCGGGTAGTCGCCGTCCCCCTTCTGGCGCTTGGTGCGCAGGTCGTCGGGCAAAGTCAGACTCCCCTCCGCCGCGCTCACCTGGGTCTCCAGCTCGTCCACCACCGTGTGGAGGATGCGCCCTTCCCCATCCAGCAGGACGGCGGCCGCGATGGTGCTCACCTCGCCGCCGGCGTCCCCGGCCTCGCTCTCGCTCACGACGGCCAGGCCCGCCTTCCAGCCTTCTGCGCTTGCGCTGCCGGCCGAACCCGCGGACCCCGCTGTCCCGCCCATCGACCCGGAGGAGGACCCCGACGAGCTGGACATACTGGACGGCCCGCTGCAGCCCGCCAGCAGCAGGGCCGACGCGGCCAGGGCGGCCAGGCGTCTGATCTGTTTTGGATGCAGTATCTTCATAATTTCGCTCCCTTTGCAGGCCCCCGCGGGGGCTTTTGGGGCTATTCTGCCCCCAAAGGGCCGTTTTATGCACGCAAAACGCCCCCTCATCCCAAAAGATGAAGGGGCGCAGCTATGCACCGACTATTTTTTACAGCAGCGGGCTGACCAGCCGCAGCACATCGTCCAGCAAGGTGCCCAGCAGGCTGGTACGGCAGTCCTCCAGGGTGATGCGGCGGCTCTGCGCGAACGTCTTTTCCAGGTCGGTGCGGACGGCGGCCACCTGGCTGCCGCCCATCAGAAGGGTGCCGCACTCAAAGTGCAGGTACAGGCTGCGGTAGTCCATGTTGATGCTGCCCACCACCGCCACGCGGTCGTCGCTGACGTAGCACTTGGAGTGGACAAAGCCCGGGGTGAACTCGTACACCTTGACCCCCGCCCGCAGCAGGGGCAGGTAATACGACCGGCTGAGCCGGAACACCATCTTTTTGTCCGGGATGCCGGGCAAGATCAGACGCACGTCCACTCCCCGCTTGGCCGCCAGCTTGAGGGAGTTGAGCAGGTCCTCGCCGATGGCCAGGTACGGGGTGAAGATGTAGACATACTTTTCCGCCTGATCCAGGATGTCCCGGTAGACGCTCTCGGCCAGGCGCTCCTCATCCAGCGGGCTGTCGGCGTAGGGCTGGACCACCCCGTCCGACGCAGCCTTGACGGTGGGGCGGAAGGGGCTGTAGTCCTCCTCCATGGGGCGGAAGGCGTTCCAGAAGTTGAGGAACATGACGGTAAAGTTCCAGACCGCCGCGCCTTCCAGCCGGACGGCGGCGTCCTTCCAGTAGCCGAACCGCTCCTCCACATTGATATACTCGTCGGCAAAGTTGGTGCCGCCGTTGTAGGCCACGTTGCCGTCGATCGAGACGATCTTGCGGTGGTCCCGGTGGTTCATCACCAGAGAGACGAGGGGCACCACCGGGTTAAAGGGGATGCAGCGGATATGGGCCTGTTCCAGCCGGATGACAAAGCCCGAGGGCACGGTGGTCAGACAGCCCATGTCGTCGTAGATGACCCGGACGTCCACCCCGGCGGCGGCCTTTTCCCGCAGGATGTCCTCGACGGCGTTCCACATTTTGCCGGGGCGGATGATGAACGTCTCAAGGAAGATGAACTTTTCCGCCCGGCGCAGGTCCTCCAGCAGGTGCGGGAACATCGCCTCGCCGCTGGAAAAATATTCCACCGAGGTATCCTTCCAGGCCGGCCAGGGGCCGTATTTGGCGATATAGCCGCTCAGGGCCCGGGTGCGCTGGTCTACCCCGTCCAGCTGGCCGGGGCGCTGGTCCACCAAGCCCCGGTGGCGGCGGTCCACGGCGGCCATCCGGCGGCGCATCCGGCGGGAGGGGCGTTTGTTGCCCCAGAATAAATACATCAGCCCGCCGAACACCGGCGTGATGCCGATCAGCGCCATCCAGGCGATGGTGTAGGCGGGGTTTTCATCCTTGCGCACCAGGAACAGGATGATGATAACGCTCAGCGCCGTCATGACGCCGTTGAGCCAGGCGGCATATTCGGCCAGCCGGAGGTAGAGGGACGCCATCCACACCAGCTGGATCAAAATCAGCAGGAAGGTGATGGTGATCTTGTTGACAAAGCGGCTGAGGACTTTGACGACCGGCAGTTTGAACATGGCTTCTCCTTTCCCATAAGATCTGTTATGGATGCTCGTGTCCCTGTCAGTATACCGCCCCCGGCCCTTTTTTGCAAGCCGGGCTCGAAAAGACGCAAAAAAAGAGACAGCGCCGCGGCGTTTGTCCCAGCGCTGTCTCCCTTGATGCAATGATATTTTTAGACGGTGGGCGCGGCGGCGTCCTCGTAGCCCACCAGCAGGCCGCCCAGCTCGGCGTAGAAGCTGCACAGCGCGCCGCATTCTACGATCTCTACCTCAGAGTCGGGCCAGATGGCCTCGATCATCAGCTTGAGGCGGCGGGCCGCCTTTTCGTTGTCGCAGTGGGCGATCTGTACTTTGCCGTTGGCAAAGCCGCGGTCCCGCATTTCCAGAATGGTGCGCTCCAGCACGCCGTGCTCCCCGCGGGTCTTGCAGATGATGTCCAGCTCGCCCTGGGGGCTGGCCTGGCCCAGCACCCGGATGCCCAGGGCCCGCGCCACCACGGCGGCGGTCAGCTTGACCCGGCCGTTGCGGGCAAGGTTGTTCAGCGATTCCAGCGAGAAAAGCAGATGGGTGTGTTCGGCGTAGGCCGTCACCGCGTCGCAGATCTCCTCAAAGGTGGCCTCGGTGGGCGCCAGAGCCGCCAGGCGGCGGGCCAGCAGGCACATCTCCGGCCCGGTGGAAAGGCTATCCAGCACGAACACTTTGGCGCCGGGGTTTGAGTCCTGGTATTCCTCGGCGGCCATCCGGGCGGCGTTGTTGCAGCCCGACAGCGTGCCGGTGATGGTCACAACAAAGATCTCGTCCGCCCCGGCGTATGCCGCCAGGAAGTCCCCCACGTTGGGGCAGGAAGTAGAGCTCTTGCCCTTATAGGTGCGCAGGTCGTGGGCCATGGCAAAGGCGTCGGTGCCGGGCTCGTCCACATACTCCTGCTCGTCGGTGATGATCTTCAGGGGCACACAGGCGTAGTCCACCCCCGGCAGCTGCCACAGATTCGATGAGGAATCCAGCACAATTTTCCGTTTCATACATACATCTCTCCAATCCGCAGCCGGCATACGCCAACCGTTCGATTCAGACCCGTCCTCTGCCTGTCTGACGGAACAAGTCCATTCCTGCCTTCATCATAGCAGTTTTTCAATAACTTGTCAACCATATGCAAAAATCTTAACAAAAGATTTTCTGTTCTATTGACTTTTGGACGGTTTGCTGTATACTTAAACCATGAATGCTGAAACGAAACGCCGCATCGCGGCTTCTGCCGCGGGCTTTGCCCTGCCCCGGTATGACGACTTGCCTGGCATGGGGCTGTATCTCGACCAGACCGTCCAGTACGTCAACAGCCATTTCCGCACCTTTCCGGGGATGGAGCTGACGGGGTCGATGGTCAGCAACTATGTCAAAAAAGGGCTTATCACCCACCCGGTGCGCAAAAAATACACCCGGGACCAGATCGGCTACCTGATGTACATTGTGGTGGTCAAAAACGTTTTGTCCATGGAGAACATCCAGTTCCTTTTCTCCATTCAGAAGGAGCGGTTCGACGCCGGGGCGGCGTACAACTTTTTCTGCGACGAGCTGGAAGCCGCCATCGGCTCGGTGTTCGGGCTGCGGCCGTCCACCCGCCGGCCGGACAGCGGCCTGAGCGACGAGCAGTTCCTGCTGCGGTGCAGCGTCATCCCCGCCGCCAACAAGATCTATCTGGACTGCTGCTTCGATGCGCTGCGCCAGGAGCAGGCCCTCTGGCCCGACATCCTGGACGATCTGCAATAGCGTGATAAAAAAACGCGGACGCACTGGCGCCCGCGCTTTTTCATGCACGCTTATGTACTTTTTACCGCGCCACGACCTCGCTGGCCAGGGCGTCCATCTGGGCGTCGTCGCAGGGGTGGGCTGCGCCGCGGATGCTGACGGTGTGCTCGCAGACGGTGATGTTCTTCATCCCGGCCAGCTCGGCGGTCATCAGCTTGTTGGCCATGGGGGCCCACATGCCGTTCTCCATCAGGCCGGCGATGCGGCCCTGGAAGTTCTTGGTCTTGAGGTGGGTCAGGAAGGTTTCCATCGGCGGGAACAGGAACCCGTCGTAGGTGGCGCAGGCCAGCACCATCTTGCCGCAGCGGAAAGCCTCGGCCACCGCATAGGAGACGTCGGTGCGGGTCAGGTCCATCTCGGTGACGGACGCACCGGCAGACCGCAGCTTTTCGGCCATCTTGTGGGCGGCCTCGCGGGTGTGGCCGTGGATGGAAGCCGAAGCCACCAGGATCGCGGCAGGCTCCTCGGGCTTGTAGCTGGACCAGGTGTCATACAGGCTCAGGTAGGGGGCCAGGTCGCCGTTCAGCACGGGGCCGTGCAGGGGGCAGATCTGAGCGATGTCCAGGCCGGCGGCCTTTTTGAGCAGGGCCTGGACCTGGGGGCCGTACTTGCCCACGATGTTCAGATAGTAGCGGCGGGAATCCTCCACCCAGTTGGCGAAGCTGTCGCCGTCGGCCACCACGCCGAACCGGCCAAAGCCGTCGGCCGAGAACAGCACCTTCTCGCTGGATTCATAGCTGACCATCACCTCGGGCCAGTGGACCATGGGGGCAAAGACGAAGTGGAGGGTGTGGCTGCCCAGGCTGAGGGTGTCGCCGTCCTTGACGGTGACGCGGCGGCCGGCCTCGATGGCGCCGGGGAAGAAGTTTTCCAGATAGGCAAAAGTCTTGGCGTTGCCCACCACCTGCATGGCGGGATACTTGGCGGCCAGGCGGGCCACGTTGGCCGAGTGGTCAGGCTCCACATGGGACACCACCAGGTAATCAGGGGCCTTGCCGGCCAGCTCGGCCTCCAAAGCCTCCATCCACGCGTCGGTGGCGCGGGCGTCCACCGTGTCCATGACGGCGGTCTTTTCGTCCCGGATCAGGTAGCTGTTGTAGCTGACGCCGCCGGGGACGGGGTACTGGCTCTCAAACAAGTCGAGGGTGGTATCGTTGACGCTGATGCCCAGGATGGAATCCGTGACGTTTGTTTTGTAGACGTTCATGGCTGACATTCCTTTCTCTTGCACGCTTGCCGGTTTTATATCTAAAAGGGTACTGGTTTTCATTTGGGTCCGGTTTCCGGGCCGCGTTATATCATACCATATTCATAGGGAAAAAGCAATGGTCTTTTCGCTCACCCGCGGCTCTCGTTTGGGCCGGGCCCCGGCAGGGTAGCCCGGGGCGGCTGGCCGGGGGCGGCGTCCAGCTCCAGCAATGTGGCGGCGCTGGCCTCGTCCAGCGACTGGACCGACCGCAGTTTCCGGTTGATGGCCCGGGTGCGGGTGCCGATCAGGTCGTCCAGTTCCCGGTCGGACTGGCGCAGCCGCTCCTGCAGCTTTGCAAGGCCCTTGTCGAACTTTTCAAACTCGGTCTTGACCGCGCCCAGCACCTGCCAGACCTCGTTGGAGCGCTTCTGGATGGCCAGCGTCTTGAAGCCCATCTGCAGGCTGTTCAGCAGGGCGGCCATGGTGCTGGGGCCGGCCACGTTGACCTGATAGTCCCGCTGCAGCGTTTCGACCATGCCCTGGTTGACCACCTCGGCGTACAGCCCCTCAAAGGGCAGGAACAGGATGCCGAAATTGGTGGTGTAGGGCGGCTCCACATATTTGGTGCGGATGTCCTTGGCCTCGGCCCGGACCACCTGTTCCAGGGCGCGGCGGGCCGCCTCCACGGCCTGCGCGTCCCCCGAAGCCTGCGCCTCCTGCAAATGGGCGTAGGTGTCGCCGGGGAACTTGGAGTCGATGGGCAGCCAGATGTTCTGGCCGTCGGCGCCGGGCAGCTTGACCGCGAACTCCACCCGCTGGGTGGAGCCGGGGATGGTGGCCACGTTGGTGTCGTACTGCTCGGGGGCCAAAATTTCCTCCAGGATGGCCCCCAGCTGGATCTCGCCCAGGATGCCGCGGGTCTTGACGCCCGACAGCACCTGCTTCAGCCCGCCCACGTCGGCCGCCAACGACTGCATCTCGCCCAGGCCCTTGTAGACCTGTTCCAGCTGGTCGCTGACGGTCTTGAAGCTCTCGCTCACCCGCTTTTGCAGGGTGTCCTGGAGCTGCTCGTCCACCGTGTGGCGGATCTCGTCCAGCTTTTTGGCGTTCTCAGCCCGGACGGTGTCCATCCCCTCGGTCAGGGTGCGGCGCATCTCTTCCAGGCGCTGGGCGTTGGACAGCTCCATGGTGCGCAGGCGGCTCTCCAGGGTCTTTTCCATGGTCTGGAAGCGGCCCTCAAGGTTTTTCTGCTGGGCGGACTGGCTGCCGGTCAGCTGCATGCCCATCCCGTCCACCGCGTCTTTGACGCCCCGGATGGCGGCGTAGTTCTGTTTGCTCAAAGCGTCCTGGCTGGCCTGCAGCATCCGCTCAAAGGCATCGGCCTGCTCGTCCAGCTGTTCGGCCATCCAGTCCTCCAGGTCCCGGGTCTGGTCCTTGGCGGGCCTGAAACTGCGGAACAGCAGCACGATCATCATGGCAAAGATCGCAAGCGCTAAAAGATCATACACAGGCTGCATATCTCCTCCTCAGCATTCCTGATAGGACAGGGTCTCTTTGGTGGTGACGGTCTGGTCCCCCCACAGGCCCACGCCGTCGGCCTCCACCTCGCCGGTCTGGTTGTCGTAGGGGTCGGCGCGGAAGCCCAGCATGGGCGGGTCGAAGGGCGCCTGAAAGGCGCGGTTGGCCACCATCCGCCCCGGGTCGATGCTGCCGAAGTAGTGGCGGCGGAGCTCCTCCTCCCCCGCCCTGGCCATGGACGCCCCATAGGAGCAGTCGGCGTACATCCAGCCCCTGGGGGCGATGTAGAACATGGCCCAGTCGTGGCAGCCGCACTTGCCGGGGCCCACCGCCAGGCCGCTCTGCCACCGGGCGGGGATGCCGGCGATCCGGCACAGGGTGATAAAGGTCAGGGCCATGACCCCGCAGTCCCCCCGGCGGTCCATGGCGCAGCGGGTGGGGATATCCTCCAGCACAAAGTAGGAGGGCTGGTAGTGGTAATGGACGTTCAGGGTGATGTAGTCGTAAAAACGCTTTGCCTTTTCGGCGGGGCTGGTCAGGCCGCGGGTCAGCTGGGCGGCCAGGGCCCGCAGGCCGGGGGTAAAGACGATATGGGGGGCCTCCTCCCCGGTGTCGAAGCTGGGCTGGTCGGGGTCGGGGGAAAAGGCCATGGGGTCGGCGTAGCGGGCGGTCTGGGTGTAGCTGTACCGGGCGGTGAAGCGGCGGTTCTCGGACAGGTCCGCCTCCCAGAAGGCGGTGCGCTGGGGCGCGTCCGGGGCCGCGACATGGGCGGGCGGCTCCGAGAAGTGTTCCAGGCAGAGGTCCGACTGGCTCTCACAGGCGGCAGGCAGGGGCAGCCAGGCCCGGACGTGGACGGTGTGCCGTCCCTCCGCCCTGGCCCTGGCCAGCGCCTGGGCAAAGGCGGCGTCCGACATCCCCACGCTGGCCTCCACCGTGATGCGGGCCGAGGCGGAGCCCTCCCGCAGCATCTTTTCGTGGGTGGCCTTCCGGCGGGCGAGGGATGCGCCGCTGTCCGGCTCGGGCACACGCCGCCGGGCGGCAAAGGCGGGGTCGGTGGCCAGCAGCGTCTCGTCGAAGCGGTCGAGATAGTGCTTTTCCCCTTCCACGAACCGCCAGTCCACCCGGCCGGCCCGTTCGAGGGCCCGCAGTTCTTCCAGCGTGAAGCCGGTCACCTGGGCCTGCATTTTTTCCACGGCCTGCTGTTCGGTATAGATGTACTCGGCGGGCAGGCGGCGCAAAATCTCCCGCTGGGCCAGCAGGGCCTCCCGCTGGGCGTCCGGCATGGCGGGCGCGGGGTTTGCACCGGTGTTCGGGCCGTTCTGGACGGCGGTCCAGTCCTCGGCCAGCAGGGCGTCGATCCGCGCGACGGCCTCCTCATAATACCCCGCCGCCTTGAGGCGGGCCACATCGTCGGGCAGGCCGGCGTTCAGGCTGCGGAACCATTCATTTTGATCGGTAGTCATGGATATCGTTCCCCTTTCATTTCACTGCTGTGCGGTAACTTCTTCCCAAAAATCCACAGCGTCGTACAGCCACCCGGCCGCATCGGTGCCGGTGCCTGTGCCGCTGCCGTGGGGCGCACGGCCGTATACGACCATCTTGTGTTCGACTCCGCACTGCTCCAGCGCGCGGTCCAGCGCCGGACCCTGCAGCGGCGGGAAGATCATACCCAGGGTCAGGTCGTTCCGGCCGAACCAGTGGAACGTGGGCGGAAAGTCCGGCGTCACTTCCGCGTTCAGCTCGATGTTGTAGTAGTAGTCGCCCGGGGCCAGGTCGTCCCCCGGCTCCGCGCCGTCGTAGACGTACAAAAATCCCGGCTTGCCGTACATATAGTTGACGATGGGATAGGCCAGCAACAAAGCTCCCGGTTTGGGCAAGTCATACCTTTTATATCCCATTCGGTCCGTCCCGAATATCCCGCACAGATGCGCCCCAGCTGAAAAGCCTACCAGTGCATACTGCTCCGGCCGGACATGGAAAACATCTGCGTTTTCTGTAATGTACTCCACAGCCCTGACAAGATCGTTATAGTTGCCGTTCCGGGATATTTCATGCCCAACCCGGTATTTCAGGATAAACGCCGTATACCCCATCTTATGGAGCTGGCTGACCGCGCCGCAGGATTCCTTGATACGGCTTGTTCGTTCCAGCATATTACCGCACAACACAAGCGCATATTTTCCATTGCTCTGTTCTCCCGGGAAATAATAGAGTTCCACACCCTTTTTGCTTGGGTCCGCGGCTATTTCTTCTTCCGTGTAGAGAGGATATGTCACCTGTATGTCGTGATTGTAATTTTGGATCACCAGATTTAATCCAAAAACCGCATCGTCCACGGTCGCCCCAACAAAGCGGCGCAGGGTCCAGTCTCCGTACTGCCACGGCTGTTCCGGGAAAAGCGAGCCCCGGTCCCATGTGTCGAAGCCCGAGCCAGCGATTCCCTCGTTGGCGCGCATCTGCGCCACGGTCGTGTCCGGCGTGAGATAGGGCGCGGGCAGCGCCCCCACTGGGAGGGCTGAGGCGGCCAGCATCGCGGCGGCCAGGGCGGCGGCTATCATCTTTTTTGCGTTCATCGTGTCGGTTTCCTTCTATTGTCCTTTCCTGCATGGTTTCGGCTTTTCTCAGCCCGTGACGTCCTCCCAGAAAGCGGCAGCCCGGGCGATCCAGCCGGCGGCGTCGGTGCCGGCGCCGTTGGCGCTGCCGTGGGGCGCTTCGTCATAGACGAGCAGCTCATGGGGCACGCCAAAGCCGGCCAGCGCCTTGTCCAGCGCCGGGCTCTGCCACGGGGGGAAGATGCCCCGCAGAGTGGTGTCGTTTTTGCCGTACCACTGGAAGGTGGCGGGGAAATCCGCCGTCACCTCCGCAGGCACCTCCACGTTATAGTAGTAGTCGCCCGGGGCCAGATGGTCCCCCGGCTGCGCCCGGTCGTAGAGGTAGAACAGGACGGGCTTGCCGTAGGCGTAGTTCAAAATGGGGTAGGCCAGCAGCAGCGCGCCGGGCTTGGGCAGGCCGTAATTCTGGTAGCCCATCCGGTCGGTGCCAAAGAGGGCGCACAGCTGTCCGCCCGAAGAAAAGCCCATCAAGGCGTAGTTTTCCGGGTCCACCTGCAGCTCGTCCGCGTGGGCGGTGATGTACTGCACCGCCCGCACCAGGTCCTGGTAGTTGGCGTTGTCCTTCAGGTCATGGCCCACCCGGTAGTTCAGGATGAAAGCAGCGTAGCCCATCCGGTGCAGCTCGGCCACCGCGCTGCACCCCTCCTTGACGCGGGCGGTGCGCTCCAGCATATTGCCGGACAGGACGATGGCGTACTTGGCCCCCGGCTTTTCGGCCGGGAAATAGTAAAGCGCCACCCCTTCCCGGGTGGGGTCGGCGGCGACTTCTTCCGCGGTGTAGAGGGGGTACGTCACCTGCACGCCCTGGTTATAGTTTTCAATGATGAGGTTCAGCGCCTCGACGGCCTCGTCCACCGGTGCGCCGATGTAGCGGCGCAGGCTCCAGCGGGCGTATTCCCAGGGCTGTTCGGGCCAGAGGGAGCCGCGGTCCCAGCTGTCAAAGCCGGCCCCCACGATCCCCTCGTTGCCGTGCAGCTCGGCGACGGTGGAGTCCGGGGTCAGACAGGGCGCGGCCGCCCGGGCCGGCACAGCCAGCACAGCCGCCAGCACGGCCAGGCAGAGCGCGCGTTTGATCTTGCACGTCATGGGTCTTTCCTTTCCCTGCGGTCACGCAGAACTGGTTTTCCAGTTTTTTCTATTGTACCCTGTCCGGCCCTTCTTGTCAAAAGCTTTTGCGGTTCGACGCCGCCATTGTACTTTCGGCAAAAATCTGCTATACTGAAGTCCACCGGCGGAACCCAAAACCGAATGTTTTCTGCAACCTGAAAAGGAGGTCTGCTCTATGTGGACACGCGCCCTTTTGAAAGACAACGCCAAGACCGTCCTGCGGCGCAGTTACTGGCGGGTCTTTCTGGCCTGCCTGATCGTCTCCCTGCTGTGCGGCAGCATCAGCCTGAACTATAACTTCGGCGCGGAGAATGCCGCCCCCGGCCTGCCGGAGGGCGCCGCCCGGTTTGCCGGCAACACCGGGTTCCCCTTCTCCGTGCTGCTGCAGCTGTTGCTGCCCGTCATCATCGGCGTCGGCGTCATGGCCCTGCTGCTTATGCTGGCGGCCATCCTGTGCTGGGGCATCCTGGTCACGCCGGTGCTCCAGGTGGGCCAGGCCCGCTACCTGACCGAGAACCGCTCCGGCACCGCCCAGCTGGGAACGATCTTTTCGGGCTTTACCCGCGGCTACTGGAACACGGTGGGGGTCATGTTTTTCATGAACCTGAAAGTCTTTTTGTGGACTTTGCTGCTCATCGTCCCCGGCATCGTCAAGAGCTATCAGTACCGCTTCATCCCCTTTCTGCTGGCCGAGAACCCCGACCTGCCCGCCGACCGCGCCTTTGAGATCAGCACCATGATGACCGACGGCGAAAAGTGGAACATCTTTGTGCTGGACCTGTCCTTCGTGGGGTGGAATCTGCTGGGCCTGCTGCTGCTCGGCATCGGCACACTGTTCGTGGACCCCTATGTCAAAGCCACCGAGGCGGAGCTGTACGCGGCCATGCGGGCCAAGGTGATCGCCTCCGGCTACGTCACCGAGGAAGAGCTGACCGGGCAATCCTAAAAGGAAAGAATTGACGATTTGATGGAAGAAGAATGTATGCAGATCCGGCCCATGGAGCCGGCCGACTGGCCCTCTGTGGCCGAGATCTACCAAGAAGGCATTGCCACCGAGCACGCCACCTTTCAGACGGCCTGCCCGCCCTACTCCGCCTGGGACGCCTCCCACATCAGGGAGTGCCGGCTGGTGATCCTGGCCCCGGACGGCGAGATCGCCGGGTGGGCGGTGCTGTCCCGGGTGAATATGCGCTGGTGCTACCGCGGCGTGGCCGAGGTGAGCATCTATGTGGGCGAGCGCTACCGCGGCCGCGGCTACGGCTACCACCTGCTGAGCGCCCTGTGCGCCGCCGCCGAGCAGGCCGGCTACTGGACACTGCAGTCCACCGTCCTGCAGGACAACGAGGCCAGCCACCGGCTGCACACCAAGTGCGGGTTCCGGGAGGTGGGCCGCCGGGAGCGCATCGCGCGCGACTGCCACGGCCGCTGGCTGGACACCTGGCTGATGGAGCGCCGCTGCGCCGCCGACGAGCCCCCCGGCTACAAGAAGCTGTAAAAAACGTCCCCGTTTTTCTTGAAAGGAAAAGCGGGGACTTGTTATTTGCTGGCAGTTATGGTATCCTTTTGGTGGGTGTTGTCGATAAACGGCAAGCGGTGTGTTCCCCGTTCAAATCGGGGGCGCTTCTTTGCCTCCCGATCGTACAGAAAGGGGGGCTGACAATGGTCACATATTCCGATCTTATTCAGACCGGCATTTTGGTCGTTGGCATTATCGGTCTGTTCATTCAGATCCTTAAAAAATAAAAAGAAGTAACCGCCCAGCTTCCCAACTTGTGCGGTTACTTCTTTAACCAAACGCGGGGAACTACCGTTTGTCCGGCAGCACCCTTCTTTGTATCCAGTATAGCGCAAGCTACGCTTTTTGTCAACGTTCCGGCACCAAAAACCGCCCGCTGCCCGCAAAGGCAGAGGGCGGATCTTTCAGACGCAGATGGCCTTCTGGCGGTGGCGGTACAGCGCCTCGAGGACAGCGCAGTATTTGTCGGCGATGCAGACGATCACCGCCTCCCGGCTGGAAGGCGCGTGGAACAGCGTCAGCGGCCACATATGGCTGCGGATGATGTTGCGCACCTTGGGGCTGAGGGCAAAGCACCGCTCGGCGTTCTCCCGGGCCAGCAGCGGGTGGATGAACCCGTGCATTTTGAACAGGGTGCGCAGGCTGCGGCAGTGCTGGAAACGGCCTTCACAGTGCCAGTCGTACAAATAAAAATCGTGCAGCAGGGCGCCCACGGCCAGGGCGGTCTCGTCCGCACCCACATGGAAGCGCCGGTTGATCCAGAAGCTCACCCGCGCCACATTCTGGCAGTGCTGGTAGGTGGTCACGCAGCCGTGCTGGATGTAGTTGTCCATTTCCTGCACACGGGGGTCCTCCTCGTACTGCTGCAGAATGCAGCGGAGCTTTGCGCGTTCTGTTTCAGACAGGCCCATTGGCTTTCCTCCTGAATGATGCGCCCGGCCGGCCGCGCCGCGCCGGGTTTTTTGTTTGCGAGGTTCGATGTTCTCTAGTCCATAGTATACAAGAACCGCTTGTCCCTGTCAACCGTTTTGCACAAATTTTTCATCGCATTTACGCAATTCCAAGATCCCAGCCGAACACCTCGCCCAGCCACTCGGCCGCCAGGGCGAACCAGTGGGCGGCGTGGGGCTGCGGGGTGTTCACCTCGGCGGTGCAGACGCTCAGCCCATGCACCCCGTGGGAGAACAGGTGCGCTTCGCACGGCACGCCCGCGCGGCGCAGGGCCGACAGGAGCAGCAGGCTGTTTTCCACCGGGACCGTCTGGTCGTCCATGGTGTGCCAGAGGAATACCGGCGGGGTTTCGGGGCCGACCTTGTCCTCCAGGCCGAACGCCAGGTGGCTGGCCAGGCCGGCCGAACCGCTCAAAGCCTCAAAGCTGCCCCGGTGGGCAAAGGGGCCGGCCGTCACCACAGGATAGGACAAGATCAGGGCGTTGGGCCTCTGCCGCTCCTGCCAGGAAGCCTGGCCGGGCAGCGCCAGCACCGCCGACGAAAGGGCCAGGTGCGCCCCCGCCGAAAAGCCGCAGGCGGCGATCTTGTCCGGCAGGATGTGCCACTCGTCCGCGTGGGCCCGCAGGGCGGCCAGCGCCCCGTCGATCTGTTTTAGGGGGAGATAATTTTGGGCCTGTTCCCCTACGCCGTAGCGCAGCACCGCCGCGTGGTACCCCGCCGCCAGAAAGCGGACCGCCACCGGGTCCCCTTCCCGGGGGCTGACGTGGCTGTAGCCGCCCCCCGGCACCACCAGCACCAGCGGCCGGGCCTGGGCCATGGGCATGACTTCTTCCGCGTCCCGCAGGTAGACGGTCAGGGACGCGCCGTGGATCGCAAGGGTCTCGATCTTCATATGTATCGTTCCTCCCAGAAAGTTTGCTCTGCCCTTATTGTACCGCAGAACGGCCGCGCGGGAAAGCGGATTTCTAAACTTTTTATGAAGGCCGGCCCCCAGCTCTTGATTTTTTGTCCGAAACGGTGTATATTAGCACTCGGAATATTTGAGTGCTAAGCACAGCAACGTGCTCCGCGATAAGAAAAGAGGTTTTTGCTATGGCAATGCAGCCGTTCCAGGCCGAAAGCAAAAAGCTGATGGACCTGATGATCAACTCGATCTACACCAACAAGGAGATCTTCCTGCGGGAGCTGATCTCCAACGCCTCCGACGCCATCGACAAGCTCTACTTCAAGAGCCTGACCGACACCTCGGTGGGGATGAACCGGGACGATTTCCGCATCCTGCTGACCCTGGACAAGGACAACCGGATGCTCACCGTCTCGGACAACGGCATCGGCATGACCCGGGCGGAGCTGGAGCAGAACCTGGGCACCATCGCCCACTCGGGCAGCCAGGACTTCAAGGCCGAGAACACCGATGAGAACATCGACATCATCGGCCAGTTCGGCGTTGGCTTCTACTCCGCCTTTATGGTGGCCGACCGCGTCACCGTCATTTCCAAGGCTTACGGCAGCAGCGAGGCCTGGCAGTGGGAGTCCAGCGGCGTGGAGGGCTATGAGATCACCCCCGCCGAGAAGGAGACTGCCGGCACCGACATCATCCTGCACATCAAGCCCAACACCGACACCGAGAACTACGACAACTACGTCTCGGAGTATGGCGTGGCCGCCATTGTCAAGAAGTACAGCGACTACATCCGCTACCCCATCCAGATGGAGCGCACCAAGAGCCGTCAGAAACCCGAACCCGACCCCAAGCCCGAGGACTACAAGCCCGAGTGGGAGGAATACACCGAGCTGGAAACTTTGAACAGCATGGTGCCCATCTGGAAGAAGCAGAAGAGCGAAGTCACCGACGAGGAGTACAACGAGTTCTACAAGAACCACTTCGGCGATTACGCCGACCCCGCCCGGGTCATCGTCAGCCGCACCGAGGGCACCGCCAACTACAACGCCCTGCTCTTTGTCCCCTCGCACCGCCCCTACGATTTTTACACCAAGGAGTATGAAAAGGGCCTGGCCCTCTATGCTTCGGGCGTCCTCATCATGGAAAAGTGCGCCGACCTGCTGCCCGACTACTTCAGCTTCGTCAAGGGCATCGTGGACAGCCAGGACCTGAGCCTGAACATCAGCCGCGAGACCCTGCAGAAGGACAGCCAGCTCAAGCTGATCCACAACACGCTGGAAAAGAAGATCAAGAACGAGCTGAACGCCATGCTGGTCAATGACCGGGAGAAGTACGAGAACTTCTGGAAGGAGTTCGGCCGCCAGATCAAGTTCGGCGTCTATTCCGACTACGGGATGCACACCGAGCTGCTGCGGGGCCTGCTGCTGTTCTACTCCGCCAAGGAGAAGAAGATGGTCACGCTGGAGGAGTACGTCGAGAAGATGCCTGCCGAGCAGAAGTACATCTACTTCGCCGCCGGCGACTCGGCCGACCGTCTGGCCAAGCTGCCCACCGCCTCGCTGGTGCTGGACAAGGGCTATGACCTGCTGCTGCTGACCGAGGACGTGGACGAATTCTGCTTCCAGATCATGCACAGCTTCCCCCGCAAGGATGCCGAGGGCAAGGACGGCACCGTCGAGTTCAAGAACATCAACGGCAGCGACCTGGGCCTGGAGTCCGACGAGGAGAAGAAGGCCGCCGAGGAGGCCACCGCCGAGAACAAAGCCCTGTTCGACGCCATGAAGGCCGCTCTGGACGGCAAGATCAAGGAAGTGAAGGTCTCCACCCGCCTGAAGGACCACCCCGTCTGCCTGTCGGCCGAAGGCCCCCTGTCCATCGAGATGGAAAAGGTGCTGTCCCGTCAGCCCGGCAGTGAGGACGTCAAGAGCGACAAGGTGCTGGAGATCAACGTCAGCCACCCCGTCTTTGCGGTCCTGAAGGCCGCGCAGGAGGCCGGCGACACCGACAAGGTGAACCAGTACAGCCAGATCCTTTACGCCCAGGCCCAGCTGATCGAGGGCCTGCCGGTGGACGACCCCGTCGCCTATGCCGACGCCGTCTGCGCGCTGATGAAGTGATTTATGCCGTCTATCTGAGACGGGTTTGAAAATCCCCGGTCTATTAAAATCTCTTAGAAGAAAGCCTTAACAAACGAGCCGTGTTCCATTATAATAAAGGGAGCACGGCTCGTTTTTGCCGTCTTATTTTGGGAGGTCCTGACCTATGCCGCAGCACAAACATTATTTTGCCCGCATCCCTCTCATCGCCCTGCTGGTTTTGCTGGGCCTTGCGCCCTGGCTGGCGGTGATTTTGTTCATCCTGCGGGCCATTGATAAGGACGCCGAGAAAAAAGAATGGCGCGCCTTTCAAGACCGCAGGCGCTACGCCGCCGATTTCCGCCCCGAGGACACCCGCCGCGCCGCCCAGCCCGGGCCGGGCGCCCCCTACGACTACAGCGCCCGCTACCAGGCCCACGACCTGCCCACCGCGGAGCAGCAGAAAGCCAAAAAGCGCCGGCAGAGCCTCATCAACTGGTGCACCGTGCTGGGAGGGCTGTTTTTGTTTGCGGGCGTCACCGAGCTGCCCGACAGCATCTATTACGGCCTGTGGAACGACCTGTTTTCCAACCTGTTCATGGTCGTGGGCGGCGGGGGCGCACTGGTCCTGGGGCTGTTCCTCCGGCGGGTCAGCCGGCTGGAACGCCAGCTGGACAAAGTGGTAGGCGACCGGGACAACATCCCCCTGAATGAACTGTTCGCCGCGGCAGGCATCCCCGAAAAGGAAGGCCGCAAAGTGCTGGAAAACGCCATCGACCACGGCTATTTCGGGGCCGACGCCTACATCGACAACCGCACCGACTTCCTGGTGGTGCGGGGCGACGCGCCCATCCCCGCCTCTCCCGCCCAGGAGAGCGCGCCGCAGCCGGACCCCGATCCCGCCGGGGAGAGCCAGTACCAGCGGCTTCTGCGCCAGCTGCACGAGGCGGGCGCGGCCCTCGCCGACCCTGTGCTGCGGGACAAGGCCGCCCGCCTGGAAACGGTCAGCGCCCGCATCTTTGCCCTTGCCGAGGCCGACCCCGGCAAGGAGGACCAGCTACGCAAGTTCGTCAACTACTACCTGCCCACCGCCCTCAAACTGCTGCACACCTACGCCCAGCTGGACGGCCAGGGGGTGGACGGCGAAAACATCACCAAAACCAAACAGAGCATCGAGCGCTCGCTGGACCTGCTGGTCACCGCCTTTGAAAACCAGCTGGACAAGCTGTTCCAGTCCGACGCGCTGGACGTTTCAGCCGACATCGCCGCCCTGGAAGGGATGCTGAACCTGGACGGCCTTTCGGGCGAGAGCGACTTCACATCCCAGTAAGGAGATACCATGCCCACTATCATTGAGATCACCGACCTTTCCGACCCCGCCCTGGACGTCTTTGCCCGGCTGACCGAGAACCAGCTGCGCAGCCGGCTGGAACCCGAAAAGGGCGTTTTTATCGCCGAGAGCCCCAAAGTCATCGAGCGGGCGCTGGACGCGGGAGCCGTCCCCTTTGCCCTGCTGATGGAGCGGCGCAAGATCGACGGCTCCGCCCGCAGCATCCTGGCCCGGTGCGGCGGCGCGCCCGTCTACACCGCCGACCGGGAAGTGCTGGCCCAGCTGACCGGCTACACCCTGACCCGCGGCGTGCTGGCGGCCTTTCACCGGCCTGCCCTGCCCCCGGTGGAAGCCCTGTGCCAAAACGCCCGCCGGGTGGCCGTGCTGGAAAACATCGTGGATTCCACCAACATCGGGGCCATTTTCCGCTCAGCGGCGGCGCTGCACATCGACGCGGTGCTGGTCACCCCCTCCTGCTGCGACCCGCTGTGCCGCCGGGCGGTGCGGGTCAGCATGGGGACGGTGTTCCAGGTGCCCTGGACCCAGATCGGCGACACCCCTGCCGACTGGCCTTCCGCCGGCCTGGACCGGCTGGCCGCCCTGGGCTTCAAGACTGCGGCCCTGGCCCTGACCGACCGCTCGGTCTCCATCGACGACCCCGCCCTGATGGCCGAGCCCCGGCTGGCCCTCATCCTGGGCACCGAGGGGGACGGTCTGGCCCCCGAGACCATCGCCCGCTGCGACTACACCGCCAAGATCCCCATGTCCCACGGAGTGGACAGCCTGAACGTAGCCGCCGCCAGCGCGGTGGCCTTCTGGCAGCTGCGAGCCCGGGATTGATTTTCCGCCGCCAACGCAATTTTTCCCTCTCCCCGGCCGTTTTCTTGTAAAAGGAGGTCCTGCCGTTATGGATGAAATGCTGTTGGGGTTGGCTCTGCTGTTGTTTTCCATCCTGCTGGCCCTGACCACCGCGGGCATGGCCTGGCTGCCTCTGGCCGTCGGGGTCGTGGGGCTGGGGGTCAGCCTGGTGGGTTTTTACGATCTGCGGCACTGAGCCGCACCAACAAGGAGGTTTTGGTATGGAAATCGTCCTCTTCATCGCCGCCGTCGCCGTCTGCGCCGCCATGCTGCTGCGCGGCAAAGCCTGGCAGGACTTCACCGACCGCCACAAGCAAGACAGATCCTAACGAACATCCCTTCCAGCGGCCTGCGCCTTGTCCGTGAACGGCTCCCCCGCCCGGACGGCGCCGCCGCTTTCGCCCCGTCTCCGGGGGCAAGGAGGCCCTTATGAACCACACTGGCAGCGTTTTGTATTTCGCGGCGGCCGCCCTGTTTTTCCTCGCCGCATGGATGGGCAGCGGGACAGCTTTCTACGCCATTGGGACCTGTTTCCTTGCCCTGGGGATCGCTTCATGGCGCAGGGACGGAACATAAAAAGCGCGGCCCGAAAGCCGCGCAAGATCCATCGTTTTGAGAGCCGGTTTTGCCGGCTCTTTTTTGCTGCGTTCAGATCAGCCCCAGCTCCTGGAAGGCCGTGGCGATGCCGTCCTCGTTGACGGCGGGGCAGACGTGGGTGCAGCGGGCCTTGAGGGCGGGCGAGCCGTTGGCCATGCAGTAGCTGACGGCGGCCACGTCCGTCATCTCGAGGTCGTTCTCGCTGTCCCCAAAGGCCACCGCCGCGGCCGTGGTCAAGCCCAGATGCTGGCAGATGCGGCGGATGCCCTCCCCCTTGTTGAATTTGCGGTTGATGAGCTCGCCGTTGATGCAGGCGGGGCCTTCCGGCTTGAACGTTTCCGTCTCGCAGAAATTGAACTGCCCGCCGTAGGCCTCCTTGGCCGGCAGGAGGGACGCCGCGTCCTGCGCGATGTAGCAAATTTTATAGATGGGCTCGCCTTTGTATTCCTCCAGAGGGCGGATCAGCATCCCGTCAGCAAAAGCCCGGCGCCAGCGCTCCAGCTCGCTGTTCAGCGGGGCGTCCTGCTTGGCCTGGTAGCCGGACAGCCGCTGGATCATCTGCGCGCCGCCGTAGGTGGCATTTTTGGCTTCCAGGGTGCACTCCACCCCGTGGGCCTCCAGGACGGCCCGCAGGCCCTCGCTCTGGGCGCGGTCCATGGGACAGTCGAACAGGACGTCCTGCCCGCAGACCACGTACCCGCCCGCGCTGCACACATAGCCGTCGAAGCCGTAGTGCAGGACGGGGGCGGTCATTTTGTAGTTGCGGCCGGTGCACAGAAAGACCTTGTGCCCGTTGGCGCGGGCTGCGCGCACCGCCTCCACCGCGCTGGCCGGCGCTTCCATCCGGCCCGGCTCGATGAAAGTGCCGTCGATATCCAGAAAAATCAGTCGGGTGTCCATACGTTCTCCTCCTCGTATTACAAAAAGGGCACTAGGTCCATGGCGGCGGCGCGGCACAGCAGGCCGATCAGCAGGGCGGCCGCCGCCGCGATCAGGGCCGCGCGGCTGCCCGCCGGCTCTCCCCTGCCGGCGCGGCGGTTTTTGGGTTTTGTGTGCGCCGCCGGTTTGCGGGGCGCGCTCCCTCTGGCCGCAGTCCCGCTCCGGCCGGCGGGGGCGCTGCGGGGGGCTTTTGCCGCCGGCTCCGCTCTCTGCCCGGCGCGCGCCGTCCGCTCCGCTTTCTGCCGGGCTGCGGCGGCCTTCTGGCGGGCCGCGCCGGTGGGGTGGATATGTACTTCAGGTGCGGCGCTGCCGGCCGCTTCGTCCCTGCCTGCCGTTTCCCCAGCGGCGGACGGTGTATCGGGGGGCGGAGACGGTTCTTTGCCGCCCACGCCGCACCGGCGCAGATAGTCCCGGGAGAGCTGGTAGTACTTGGCCAGCTCCTTTTCGCTGAAAGCCGTGCCGACGTAGGCGTCCTCCACGCACTCCACCGCCTCGTCAAAGAGGATGGCCGCCCGGCCCCCCGACGCCCGGTCGGAGGCGTGGGCCGCCTCGTTGCGGGCGGTGCGCACGGCGTTGCAGGCCCGCCGGGCCGCGCCGGGGTGGGCGGTGTTGCCCAGCAGGTCCAGCGGCTGGGAGGCGTCGTTTTCGGGGTCCAGCAGGACCCGCATACACAAAGTGGTGTCCAGCTGCTGCCAGCTGGTCTTGCGGCTCACATCGGGCATATGGCCGTAGTAAGCGGGGCTTTCCTCCTGGCGGCGGCGGATGTGCTCCAAAAGGGAATCGAAGCCGTGGGCGCCGGGCTTTGACTCCCAGTGCCAGCGCAGGATACGCCGGCTGATCTCGTCGCAGGACGCTTTGATCTCAAAGACGGCCTGCAGGTATTCCTCGGGCATGGCTCCAACCTCCCTTCACCCAAAACAGGGGGAGCGGCGAAAACGCGCTCCCCCTTGATGACTTACAAAAAGAACTGATAGTACACAAAGCCGTACAGGGCGATGCCGGCACAGATCAGGGCCGTCAGCGGCGGCACCCAGCGGATGATGTTCTCCGCCACCGGGTCGCGGTCGTCCTCGCCGTCCTCCTCATCCTCCTCGGGGATGGGGCGGACCCGGCGGACCGGCTGGTCGGCCCAGCGGGTGCGGTCGTCGGAGCGGACCGCGCGGGTCGCCCCGGCCTCCTCGTCCGCCTCGTCCTCCTGCGCGGGTTCCTGCCGGCGGGCGGCGGGCTGGGCGGCCGGCGGCTGGGTGAACAGCCGCGTCTCCTGGCTGGCCCGGCCGGTGCTCTCATGCCGGGCCGGCTGGACCGGCTCGAAGGCGCGGGTGCCGCCGGCCTCCACCGTGCTGCCGGCCACCCGGGTGGGTTCCGCCGCCGCTTCCGGTTCGGCCGGTTCAGGCTGCGGGGGCAGGTCGTCCGGTTCGGCGGCCTGCTCGGGCTGCATCAGGGTGTTCAGGGCGTTCTGCAGCAGGATTCGGTCGGAGCCGCACTCGCTGCAATAGACGGTGTCCTCTTCCTTGGGGTGGAAGGCGCCGCAGGCGCAGTACCAGCCGCAGTCCAGCACCTGGGGCGCGTACAGCATCCCCTTGCGGCCCATCCGCTCTTCCAGGGCGGCGGCCAGATCGTCGGGCAGGCGGCGGGGGGCGGGCAGGCGCACCCGCTTGATGTTGTCCAGCCGGACCACCCGCTTGCCGTTGTAGACGTTGCGAAGGACCACGTCCACACTGGTGATGGGCTTCTGGGTGATAAAGACGGCGTCGTCCATGCCGAACAGCTCGCCGGGCTTGACATCCAGGTCCCGGTAGGCGAACTCGTCCTCGCAGAGGATCTCGCCGCCGGTGGTCTTGCATTTGAAATGGATCTCCAGGGCGGTCAGGTTCACGCGGGAAATATTCTTAAAGGTCAGGCAGACGGCGCGGTCGCCGCTGACGCTGCCCTTGAGCAGCTCGACCCGGACGAACTGGACCGGGCTGCCCGGGGTGTAATAGTTGGCTCTGGTTTGGGCTATGGGGTCAAAGCTCTCCTCCACAACACTCACTCCTTCCCTGTGGGCAATGGGATGTTACTGCTGGCCGGGCTTCTGCCCGTCGGACCCTTCCGGGGCTGCGGGAGCCGCGGGATCGTCCGGCGCGGGGACGTCCACCGGGCCGGCGGGCACTTCGTCGCTGGCCGCGGGGGCTACCGGCTGGGCCGGCGTCTCCGGCGCTGCAGCGGGCGCTTCGGGCGCAGCCGGGGCGGCCGGCTGGGCGGGGGCGTCGCTGTCCTTGCGGGGAGGCAGGTGCTCGCCCCGCATGATGGCGTTGAACTCGGCCTCGTTCAGTTTCTCGCGCTCGATCAGGGCCTGGGCCAGGGCGTGCAGCTGGTCGATGTGCTCGGTCAGGGTGCGGCGGCAGGTCTCATAGGCCTCGTCGATGATGTCGCGGATCTCGCTGTCGATCTCGGCGGCGGTGGTCTCGCTGTAGCCCTTGCCCTGGCCGAAATCGCGACCCAGGAAGGTCTCCTCCTGGGAGGTGCCGTAGACCACGGGGCCCAGCCGCTCGGAGAAGCCGTAACGGGTGATCATCTGGCGGGCGATGCTGGTGGCCTGCTGCAGGTCGTTGGATGCGCCGGTCGAGATATCGTCCAGGATCAGCTGTTCGGCCACGCGGCCGCCCAGGCTGGAGACGATGTCCTCGAACATCTCGCCCTTGGTGACGTAAGAGCGGTCCTTCTCGGGCAGGTACATGGTGTAGCCGCCGGCCTGGCCGCGCGGGATAATGGTGATCTCATGGACGCGGGGATGGTGCTTGCAGTAGAAGCCCGCCACCGCGTGGCCCGCCTCGTGATAGGCGGTCAGTTTCTTTTCCTCGGGGGTCACGACCCGGCTCTTCTTCTCGGGGCCGGCCATGACCTTCATCGAAGCCTCCTCGATGTCCTCCATCGTGATGGCCTTGCGGTTGCGGCGGGCAGCCAGCAGGGCCGCCTCGTTGACCAGGTTCTCCAGGTCGGCGCCGGCAAAACCGGCGGTGCGCTGGGCGATCACCTTGAGGGACACATCGGGGGCCAGGGGCTTTTTGCGGGTGTGGACTTTCAGGATCTCCTCGCGGCCCTTGACATCGGGCAGGCCCACATACACCTGGCGGTCGAAACGGCCGGGACGCAGCAGGGCTTTGTCCAGGATGTCGGCGCGGTTGGTGGCCGCCATGACGATGATGCCGTCGTTGGCCTCGAAGCCGTCCATCTCGACCAGCAGCTGGTTCAAAGTCTGCTCGCGCTCGTCGTGGCCGCCGCCCAGGCCGGCGCCGCGCTGGCGGCCCACGGCGTCGATCTCATCAATGAAGATGATGCAGGGCATGGTCTTTTTGGCCTTGTCAAACAGGTCGCGGACACGGGACGCGCCGACGCCCACATACATCTCGACGAAGTCAGAGCCGGAGATGGAGTAGAAGGGCACCCCTGCCTCGCCGGCGCAGGCGCGGGCCAGCAGGGTCTTGCCGGTGCCCGGAGGGCCTACCAGCAGCACGCCGTGGGGGATGCGCGCGCCCAGCGAGTTGAACTTCTCGGGGCTCTTGAGGAACTCGACGACCTCTTTCAGCTCTTCCTTTTCCTCGTCCTCGCCGGCCACGTCGGCAAAGGTAGCGGTCTTTTGGTTGGACGACTCGTCCTTGACCTTGGCGCGGCCCACGTTCATCACGTTGCCGCCGCCTGCGCCGCCCCGCAGCATCGAGAACAGGATGAACCCGGTGCAGCCCAGCATGGCCAGATAGAAGAAGATCTCCATCCAGGGCACCGTCTCACGCAGGGCGGTGTAGTCGTACTCCATGGGGTTATCGGGGTTGGCGGCGTCGTAGGCGTCGATATACTTCTGCACCTCGTTGATGAACAGGGCGGCATAGGGCAGCTGGTAGCGGACGGTCACGGTGCCGTCGCTGTTGGCTTCCACCTCGTCGTCCGCATGGCTGCCGGAACCCAGCAGCCCGGACACCAGCCCGCCGCCCGAGGAGGCGGACTGCTCCGCGCTGTCGGGCAGGGGCAGGTCGCCTTCCTTGATGTTCATAGTGATGACGCCGGTATTCCGGTCCAGGGTGAAGGCGGTCACCTGCAAATGTTCAAAGTAATGCACCACCGTTGAGTAGCTCATGGTCGTGCCGCTGGGGGTGTTGGAAGTGGTGAACACCGACCAGATCATCAGCACAGCGGCCAGCGCAAGGGCCAGGATCAGCGGGTTCAGGTGCGGTCTTTTCTGCTGCAAAAACGATCAACTCCAGTTCTTTACGGTTTGCGGTTGGGTTTACTGCCGGCGGCAGGCGGTCATTCGCCGCCGTAGACCTCCGGCTTCAGGACGCCCACGAAGGGCAGGTTGCGGTATTTTTCGTCGTAGTCCAGGCCGTAGCCCACCACGAAGGCGTCCGGCACTTCAAAGCCGGTGTAGTCGGCCCGGATGTCGGTCTTGCGGCGGGCAGGCTTATCCAGGATGGCGCAGATGCGCACCGAATTGGGGTGGCGCATCTTGAGCATGGGCACCAGGTTGGACAAAGTGACGCCGGTGTCCAGCACATCCTCCACGATCAGCACTTCCCGGCCGGACAGGTCGGCGTCCAGGTCCTTGACGATCTTGACAAGGCCGGTGCTCTGGGTGTTGGTGCCGCCGTAGCTGGACACCACCATAAAGTCGATGCTGCAGGGGATGGTCACCGCCCGCATCAGGTCGGCCATAAAGACCACCGCACCCTTTAAGATCGAGACCAGCAGCAGGTCCTTGCCTGCGTAGTCCCGGCTGATCCGGGCCCCCAGCTCGGCCACCTTGGCCCGCAGCTGTTCTTCGGTGACCAGAACGGTCTGAATGTCGTCGCGCATATCCATGACTCAACGTCCTCTCTCTTCTCCCTTTCGGGCTTGTATCTCCAGGTGCAGGACAAGGCCGCCGGCCCCGTCGGGGGCCAGGCCTTCCGCAAAGCCTGCGCCGCAGACCCACACCACCTCGCTGCCGTCCGCCAGCAGCGGCAGGCTGTCCCTACGGTCGAGTGGGACGGCCTGCTCGTTCATCCATTTGCGCAGGGACTTGGTGATCCCGCGGCCGGCTGGCCGGTAGGTATCCCCCGGCTGGCGGGTGCGCAGGGTGAGGGCAGGATGCAACATGGTTATTCTAGCATAATCCGCTACATTTTTTAAGTCTTTTTTGTGAACGACCTGTGTTTTTTCTTGAAAAGTCTCTTTTTCAAGCCGGGCGAGGAGGATTTTGCCCCCGCCCAGAGGGTATTCGGTCCGTTTTTCGGGGCAGAAAGGCTGTGCCGGCAGCGCTGCGGCCCCATCGGGCGGCGGCGTTTCCAGCCGGAGGCAGCCCTGTCCGGCCCGCAGCCGGACGCCCGGCCGCAGCTGGACCGCCCCTGTCCCCCGCTCTACCGTCTGGCAGATCAGGCGGATGTACAGCGCCTCGGGGTCCCGGTGGGGGGCCACCAGGGCGTGGGCCGCCGCCTCCAAAATGAGAGCGTCGGCCCGCTGCAAAGGCTCCAGCGCCCAGACGCCGGGCCCGGGGCAGGGCGCCCCGGCGGCGGCTTCCGCCAGCAGGGCCGCGGCGGCGCGGTCAAAATAGGCACTGGCGCGGGCGGCTTTCTCGCAGAAGCGGGCCAGGTTGCGCTCGGCCCCGGCGTTGGCCTGCCGGAGGGCCGGCAGGGCGTCGTGGCGCAGCCGGTTGCGGGCGTAGGCGTCCGAGAGGTTGGTCTGGTCGGTGACCCAGCGCTGGCCGGCGGCCCGGCAGTAGTCCTCCACCTCCCCGCGGGTCAGGCAGAGCAGAGGCCGGACGTAAAAGTCCCGCGCCGGGCGGATGCCCCCCGCCCCGTGCAGCCCGGTCCCCCGCGCCAGACGGAACAGCAGCGTCTCGGCCTGGTCAGTGACAGTATGGGCCGTGGCGATGCGGTCTATCCCCGCGTTGTGGGCACGGGCAAAGCAGGCGTAGCGCAAAGCGCGGGCCCCGGCCTCCCCGCCCGAGGCGCCGGGCAGGCCGTCCTCCCCGGCGCGGTAGACAGCCAGCGGCACCCCCAGCCGGGCGCACTCGGCCCGGACGAACGCCTCGTCGGCGTCGGCGTCGGCCCCGCGCAGCCTGTGGTTGACATGGCAGGCGGACACTTCCACCCCCAGCCGCCCGGCCAGGGCCAGCAGGATGCGCAGCAGCGCCATGCTGTCCGCTCCGCCCGAGACAGCCGCGGCCACCCGCTGCCCATGCGCAAAAAGCCCGGCCTGCTCGCACCAGGCAAGCACGCGGGCTTCCGTATCGTGCAAAATCGCAGAATCCATCGCAGTTGTCCCGATTTACAGGCACGTCAGTGCCGGAAATCCACGTCCATAAAGCGGGTGTGGGCGCCGTCCCAGCCCAGAGGGACGGTGCTGGTCTCGCCGTGGCGGTTCTTGGCCACGATGCACTCGGCGGTGTCGGCGTCCACATCGGCCCCGTCGGGCTGCTGGCTGGCGTAGTAGGAGTCCCGGTAGAGGAACAGCACGCAGTCGGCGTCCTGTTCGATGGAACCCGAGTCGCGCAGGTCGGACAGCTGGGGCCGGTGGCTGGAGTTGTTGCCCTGCTTTTCCACCGCGCGGGACAGCTGGCTCAGCGCGATGATGGGCACATCCATCTCTTTGGCCATGATCTTGAGGTTTCGGGTGATGGAGCTGATCTCCTGCACCCGGTTCTCGCTGCGCTGGCCCGAGGTCATCAGCTGCAGGTAGTCGATGACGATCAGCCCGATGTTGGGCCGGCTGGGGTCCTGGTTGATCCGGCGGATCTTGGCCTTCATCTCGGTGATGGTGATGGCGGAGGTGTCGTCCATGTAGATGGGCGCGTCGTGCAGCTTTTCGGTGGCCAGGGCCAGATACTCCCAGTCGGAGGCGGTCAGCGCGCCGGTGCGGAACGCCTGGCTGTCGATGCCGGCCTCCGCCGACAGGATGCGGTTGGTCAGCTGCTCTTTCGTCATTTCCAGGCTGAAGATGGCCACCGGGATGTGCTGCTTCATGGCCACGCGGGTGGCGATGTTCAGCGCAAAGCTGGATTTGCCCATGCCGGGCCGGGCCGCCAGAATGATGAGGTCCCCGCGGCCCAGGCCGGTGAGGACGGTGTCCAGCAGCCGGAACCCGGTGGGAATACCCTTGTACTTGTCGGCGTCGGGGCCGCTGATCTTCTGCAGGTTGGTCAGGGTCTCCACCATGCTGGAGGAAAGAGGCGTCAGGGCGCTGGAGTCCCGCCCTGAGCGGATCTCATAGAGGCGCTGCTCGGCGTTTTCCAGCAGCAGGGAGGCGTCCGGCTCGTCGCCGGCGTCCTCCAGAATGCCGGTGGCGACCCCCATCAGCTGGCGGATCAGGTACTTTTCCTGGACGATCTCGGCATAGGCCTTGACGTTGGATATGCTGGGCACCGTCTCGGCCAGGCCGGTCAGGTAGACCTTGGCCTCGTCGGGGCTGGGGAAAATATTGTCCGACACCACCGCGTCCAGCAGGGTGACAAAGTCGATGGTCTGGTCGCCGGTGAACAGCCGCACCATCTCAGCATAGATGCGGCCGTTCTGGGAAGCATAGAACATCTCCGGGCGGACGATCTCCACCAGATCGGTCAGGACATCGGGCTTGAGCAGCACCGCGCCCAGGACGCTCTGTTCCGCCTGCATACTGTAGGGCGGCTGGATGCCCATGCTTTCCAGATTCAGATCATGGCCGCGCGTGCGGCGGCGTTCGTCAGGCATACGTGACCCCCCTTTTTCACAACTCACGAAAAAGCGCCCCCTTTTTCGCAGGGAGCGCAGCGGCGGCAGAACAGCTTACGCCTGCTCGACCTCCACATTGACTTTGAAATTGGCGACGACGCCGGGATACAGGCGGACCTTGCCGGTAAAGACGCCGGCGTCCCGGATGTCCTTGACATCCAGCTCGATCTTCTTCTTGTCCACCGTCTCGCCAGCCGCCTCCGAGAGGGCTGCGGCGATCTCCTTGCTGGTCACTTTGCCGAACAGGCGGCCCGAAGCGCCGCCCTTGGCCTTGACCGTGACGATCCGGCTGTTGATCTTGGCGGCCAGGGCCTGGGCTGCGGCCACGTTCTCCGCCTCGTGGAAATCGGCGGCGGCCTCCTTGCTGCGGGCGATGTTCAGCGCGCTGGCATCGGCCACAGCCGCCAGCTTGCGGGGGAACAGATAGTTGCGGGCGTACCCGTCCGAGACCTCATGGATCTCGTCCTTCTTGCCGATCCCCTTGATATCCTGTTTCAAAATAACCTTCATGGCTGAAACCTCATTTCCGGCCGGGCGGCAAAGGCCGCCCACGGCCATTTCTTATCCTTTAGTATACCGCATCCCGGCCGTTTCGGCAAGTGCGGCAAGCCCTTTGCCCGCGTCCTTTTTATTGCAGGCCCTTTGCTTTCTCCTGGGCTGCGTTGCCCAGTTCTTCATACACGCTGTCTCCAGCTTTCCAGTGCATCAGGTTGCGGAGCCTCACGCCCCGGTCGCCGTGTTCCGGGTCATCAAACAGCTCCTGCAGCTTCTGGCAGGGCAGATCCGGGCACTCGCCGCAGTGGGCAAAGCCCTTTTCGATGCAGCAGCACGCCTTATCGCATTCGCCCCAGAACATCGTTCCCGCATTGGCCTTGCAGCCTTTGCAGCCGATCTTGTCCTTCCACTCGCACACACCGCAGTAGGCGCCGCAATAGGCGATCATGTTCCGATCCATCTTCATGCAAGCTCCTCCCGGGTGGCGGCCAGGGCGCTCTCGATCACCTTGTCCATGTCGTAGTAGCGGTACTCGCCCAGACGCCCGCCGAACCGGACTCCCGGCTCCGCGTCCGCCAGCGCCTTGTAGCGGGCGTAGAGGACGCCGTTCTTTTCGTCGTTGACGGGGTAGTAGGGCTCATCCCCCACCTTCCACTCGGCGCTGTACTCCCGGCTGATGACCGTCTTGGGCTGGGCACCGAACTCAAAGTGCTTGTGCTCGATGATGCGGGTATAGGGGGTCTCGGCGTCGGTATAGTTGACCACCGCGTTGCCCTGGTAGTTGTCGGTGTCCAGCACCTCGGTCTCAAAGCGGACGCTGCGGTATTCCAGCGCCCCCAGCCGGTAGCCGAAATAGGCGTCGATGGGGCCGGTGTAGACCACCCGCCCGGCCAGCCCGTCCAGGGCAGGCTTCTCCGTCAGGTAATCCACCCCCAGGCGGACCTCGGTCCCTTCCAGCATACGCTCCACCATGGCAGTGTAGCCGCCGTTGGGGATGCCCTGGTACAGGGCGTTGAAGTAGTTGTTGTCGTAGGTGAAGCGGACCGGCAGCCGCCGGATGATGAAGGCGGGCAGCTGGTCGCAGGGGCGGCCCCACTGTTTGGCGGTGTAGCCCTTGACCAGCTTTTCGTAGATGTCGGTGCCCACCAGGCTGATGGCCTGCTCCTCCAGGTTTTTGGGCTCGGTGATGCCGGCGGCGGCCCGCTGCTGCTCGATCTTGGCCCTGGCTTCGGCCGGCGTGACCACGCCCCACATCTTGTTGAAGGTATTCATGTTGAAGGGCATATTGTAGATCTCGCCGTGGTAATTGGCGATGGGGCTGTTGGTGTAGCGGTTGAACTCCGCGAACTGCCCCGCATAGTCCCACACCTCTTTGGAATTGGTGTGGAAGATATGCGCGCCGTACCGGTGGACGTTGATCCCCTCCACCTGCTCGGTGTAGACGTTGCCGGCAATGTGGCCGCGCCGGTCGATGACCAGGCAGCGCTTGCCTGCCCGGCGCGCCTCATGGGCGAACACCGCGCCGAACAGCCCGGCGCCCACAATCAGATAATCATACTGCTTCATGCGGCTTTCTCCTTCATGTGATAGAGCGCAATTCAAATCCGTCCAGGGCGGCCGACATGTGCGGACGGCCTGGACACATCCAGGGAAATTTACCGCAGAGCGTGTGCGAGGCCGCAAGGCCGAGTGCGCGGTTCTGCGGTAAATTTTGTCAAAAGGGGGAACCAGGGACTGCGAAGCTGAGGCGCGTCCAGCGGACGAAGCAGCCAAAGCGGAGCAGGGGCAGCGGTCTGCTTTTTGCAAGCGGGCTTCTGCCCGCGCAGAAAAAACAGGGCACCGCAACCAAGAGGATTTCTGTCGCGCGGCTGCGCGCAGAAATTGGTCCCCATGGAAAGGCCGTTATGCCTTCACGTTCCCCTTTTTCTGGGAGGCGCGGTAGGCGTCGATGGCCGCGTTCAGACGGACGCGGGCCTGCTCCAGGGAGGTGTGCTTGAGGACGGTGGCCGCCATGGTCTGGTGGCCGCCGCCGCCCAGGCTCTCCATCACCACCTGGACGTTCACCTGGCCCATGCTGCGGGCCGAGATCTTGACCAGGCTGCCGGCCTGCACCGCCACAAAGCTGGCCTGCACCCCTTCGATGCTCAGCAGGTCGTTGGCCGCCTGGGGGACGGCCACCTGGGCTTCGGCGGGCAGCTCGCCGCTGAGGACGATGGCGCAGCCCTTGTACATCTGGGCTTTGGCCACAAGGCCGGCCTTGGCGTTGTACTCCGTCAGGCTGACGTCAAACAGGGACCAGGCCCGCTCGGTCTCGGCGCCGTAGCGGCGCAGGGCCGCCGCGGCCTCGAAGGTGCGCACGCCGGTGTGCAGGCTGAAGTTGCGGGTGTCCAGCATGATGCCGGCCAGCAGGCCCTCGGCCTCGATGCGGGTGGGCTTGTCATCCCGGTTGCCCACATACTGCAGCAGCTCGGTGACGAGCTCGCTGGCCGAGGAGGCGTAAGGCTCGTGGCAGACCAGCACCGCGTTCTCGATATAGCCCACCCCCTTGCGGTGGTGGTCGATGACGGCGATCTTGCCGCATTTTTCCAGGATCTCTTTGCATTCCACCTGGCCGACCTGGTATGTATCGACCACGATGCACAAAGTCTCCTTGGTGATGATGGACAGGGCGCTGCGGGGGTCGATGAAATCGTCCTCCTGGCCGGCGTCCTCAAAGGCGTTGATCAGGCTGGCGGCCAGGGTGGCCTCCCGCTTGACCGCGATGACCGCGGGCACATCGCAGATCTTGCAGATGCGCAGCACGCCCTCCGCCGAGCCGATGGCGTCCAGGTCGCTCATCCGGTGGCCCATGATGACCACATGGTCGGCCGCCTTGATGAGCTCCACCAGCGCTTCGGCCACGATGCGGCTGCGGACTTTGCTCCGCTTTTCCACCCCATGGCTGACGCCGCCGTAGAAAGTGAAGCCGTCGGGGGTCATCTCGGCGGCCTGGTCGCCGCCGCGGCCCTGGGCCATGTCCAGCGCCTGGACGGCCATTTCCTGGGCCGCATGGAGGGTGGGCGCCCGCCGCCCGATGCCGATGGAGATGGACAGGTTGATGCTGGGCTCAAGGGCGCGGATCTTGTCCAGCACCTCGTAGCCCTGCTGGGCGAACTGCTCCAGCTGGCGCTCCTCCACCACGGCGATGTAGCGGCCGTTGGCCACCCGGCGCAGAAAGCCGGTGCCCCGGGCGATCATGCCCTCGATGGTGCGGTTGATCCGCTCCAGCAGCCGGGCGCTCTCGCTGTCCAGCATATCGCTGAACACGTCGTCGTAGCCGTCCACCGAAAAGATCATGTAGCCGGGGCGGCTGGCCTTGTACTCGTTTTCGATCTTGCGCAGGGCGGTCTCGTCGTTCAGGATCAGGATGCTGGCCCGGCTGTCTGCCCCTTCCCCGCCGCTGACGGTGGAGGCATGGATGCGCCACACACCGCTGGCGCAGGCCAGTACCTGCCCTTCGGGGGCGCCGCACTGGGCCAGCTCCAGGCCGGGCAGCATCTTGTTCACCCGGCCGGCCAGCTGGTCGCCGCCGTTCAGCACCCTGTCGCGGAAGGGGATATTGTACCACACGACGGTGTCGCCGCTGAGCAGGGCCGCCGGCTGGGACAAAGAGGCCAGGCTGTACTGGGTTTTGGAATTTTCAAAGCTGGTGCCCGTTACCCAGCGGGCCGCCCAGCGGCGGACCCGGTACCGGGTGACCGCGACCAGCACGATGCAGAACACCGTCACCAGCAGCACCGCCGGCCACGCCGCCGGCTGCAGGATCAGGACCAGCAGCGCCAGCAGGCCCGCCAGCACCGCAAAGCCCACTGTAAACATTTCAAGCGTCCATCTGGGTTGCTTCATGGCGGATGCCTCTCTTCCCCTCTCTCACACAAAAGGTCAAACTTTGCCCGACCCGTTCACTTCCATCAGGACGGGCAGGATCATTGGGCTGCGCTTGGTGCGCCGGTAGATATAGCTGCTCAGCGCCTCCCGCATACGGGTCTTGACGCTGTTCCAGTCCCGGACGCGCTCCTCGACGCAGCGGTTCAGGGTCATTTCCACCGTGCTCTGTGCGCCGTCCATCAGGCTCTCGTTCTCACGGACGTAGACGAAGCCCCGGCTGACCAGGTCGGGCCCGGCCAGCACCTTGCCGGTGCGGCTGTCCACCGTGGCCACGATGATGACCAGGCCGTCCTCCGACAGGTGCTTGCGGTCCCGCAGCACCACGTTGCCCACGTCGCCCACGCCCAGGCCGTCCACCATCACGGCGCCGGCCGTCACCGGGTCGCCCAGCTTGATCTCGTCCTGGGTCAGGATGACGTTGGAGCCGTTCTCCGCAATGAGGATGTTGCTGTGGGGGATGCCCAGGCTGGCCGCGGTGAGGGCGTGCTTTTTCAGCTGCTTGTACTCGCCGTGGACCGGCAGGAAATATTTGGGTCTGGTCAGGGTGAGCATCAGTTTCTGCTCCTCCTGGCAGGCGTGGCCCGAGACGTGGACGTCGTACATGCTCTCGTAGATCACCTCGGCCCCCAGCAAAAGCAGGCCGTTGACGATCTTGGTCACGCTCTTTTCGTTGCCGGGGATGGGGTTGGCCGAGATGATGATGAAGTCCCCCGGCCCCACCCGCACCTGCCGGTGGCTGCAGGAGGCCATCCGGGACAGCGCGCTCAGGGGCTCGCCCTGGCTGCCGGTGGTGATGAGCACCACTTCCTCGGGAGCATAGCGGTTCAGCTCGTCCACGCTGATGAGGGTGCCCTCCGGGATGTGCATATAGCCCAGCTCCTGGGCCATGGCGGTATTGTTGACCATGCTGCGGCCGCTGAAGGCCACCTTCCGCCCTTCCTGGACGGCCAGCTCGATGATCTGCTGGATGCGGTAGATGTTGGAAGCAAAGGTGGCGATGATGATCCGCTTGTTCCGCGCCTGGGTGAACAGGTTGTGGACGCCGGCGGCCACCTTCTGCTCGGTGGCGGTGAAGCCGGGCCGCTCGGCGTTGGTGGAATCGCTCAGCAGGGCCAGCACCCCCCGGCGACCGTACTCGGCCAGGGTGGTCAGGTCGGTGGGCCCGCAGGCCAGGGGGGTGTAGTCGATCTTGAAGTCGCCGGTCTGGATGATGACGCCGGCGGGGCTGTCGATGGCAAAGCCCACGGCGTCCGGGATGGAGTGGTTCACATGGATGGGCTCCACCGTAAAGCACCCCAGGCGGATCTTCTGTTTGGGGACGATCTCCACAAAGCGGGTGCGGCCCGCCAGGTTGAACTCCTCCAGCTTGTTGCGGATCAGGCCCAGGGTCAGCTTGGTGCCGTAGACCGGCAGGTCCAGCTTCTGCAGCAGGTACGGGATGCTGCCGATGTGGTCCTCGTGGCCGTGGGTGATGAGCAGGCCCTTGATCTTGTCCTTGTTCTGCAGGACGAAGGTGAAGTCGGGGATGACCATGTCGATGCCGTACATCTCGCTGTCCGGGAACACCAGGCCGCAGTCCACGATGATCATGTCGCCGCAGCACTCGTAGACGGTCATGTTCTTGCCCACTTCGCCCAGGCCGCCCAGCGGATAGATGTGGATGGGGACGGCTGCCCCGCCCTTTGCGGGCTGGGGACGGCGGGGCCGCCGGGTATACATGGGGCGGCGGCGCTGCTGGGCGCGGTTCTCGGCGCCGGGGTTGTCCCGCCGTGCGCCGGCGGGATTGCCAGTATTCTCTTTTGCTGTTGCCATTTGTACCTCCAAGACAAACGCGGCCGGGCGTTTTGCCCATGCCGGTGGAGAGACCGCGGTACAGGGACCCGGCCTCCGGTATGTAACTATCTCCAAAGCCGGACTCCGGCTTGATCGTCTGGTTTGACCTTATTTTCCCGCCTGCACAGCCCCTTCGGCCTGGACGGTCCATCTGCTCAATGCGACCGCGGCCAGCTGCAAAGACGGCGGACGCGCGCCGCGCGCACGCCCTTTCCACACTTTCCACTTGCAACAATTATAGTATCTGCACCCGGTTTTGTCAATTCGAGCTTAGGCGGCCGGGTCACGAAATATACATTTCCCCTTGACAGCGGGGGCCCTGTGCCTCTAATATAAGAGGGATACAGGGGGCCCGGCCCCCGGCGTTTTGGACAGGAGAACGAAATGAAAAAAGTCGAGATCTACACCGACGGGGCCTGCAGCGGCAACCCCGGCCCCGGCGGCTGGGGCGCGGTGCTGCGCTACCGCAGCGCGGACGGCCAGGTATACGAAAAAGAATTGAGCGGCGGCGACGCTTCCACCACCAACAACCGGATGGAGCTGACCGCTTTCATCGAGGCGGTGGGCCTTTTGAAAGAGCCCTGCGAGATCCGCTACTGCTCGGACAGCCAGTACGTCATCAACGGGCTGGAAAAAGGCTGGGCCAAGGGCTGGCGGGCCCGCGGCTGGAAAAAGGCGGACAAGTCCCCCGCGCTGAACCCCGACCTGTGGGCCAAAGCGCTGGACCTGGCCGAACAACACCGCATCACCTACGTCTGGGTCAAAGGCCATGCGGGCCACCCGGAAAACGAGCGCTGCGACCAGCTGGCCGTAGCCCAGAGCAAAGCACACGGCGGGAGGCAGAATTGATATGAGCGAGACTTTATTGCCCGGCAGCGGGTTCGACACCTACGAGGAGCAGGACAAGGTCCTGGTGGGGATGAGCGGGGGCGTGGATTCCAGCGTCACCGTCCGCATCCTGCAGCAGCAGGGCTTTGCAGTGACGGGGGCGGTCATCCGCTTCTCCCCCGCCCACGACGGCGCGGTGGAAGCCGCCCAGAAAGCCGCCAAGCAGATGGACATTGAGTGCATCGTGCTGGACGCGCAGAAGCTGTTCGAGCAGCAGGTGGTGGCCCCCTTCTGCGCCGACTACTGCGCCGGCCGCACCCCCAACCCCTGCGTCCGCTGCAACCCGGCGGTCAAGTTCACCGCCCTGCTGGCCGCGGCCGACCGGCTGGGCATCCAGTACATCGCCACCGGGCACTACGCCCGGGTGGAGGTGGACGGCGACGGGGTATCCCGCATCCACCTGCCCCAGAGCGCCGCGCGGGACCAGAGCTATATGCTCAGCCGCCTGGACCAGGACGTGCTCAGCCGGCTGATCCTGCCCCTGGGCGAGTTTGAAAAGGACGACGTCCGCCAGATGGCCCGGGACTTCGGCCTCGACTGCGCCGACGCCCCCGACAGCATGGAGATCTGTTTCATCCCCGACGGGGACTACCCCGCCTACATCGAGGCGCGGGGCCTTGCGGGCAAGGCCGGACGGTTCATCTCCCCCGACGGCGCCGACCTCGGCCCTCACAAGGGGGTGCTGCACTACACGGTAGGCCAGCGCAAGGGGCTGGGCATCGCCCTGGGCGAGCCGGTGTTTATCCGGCAGATCCGTGAAAACGGCGACATCCTGCTGGGCCGCTCGGGCGAGGAGTTCTTCACCACCGTGCGGGTGGCGGACATCGTCACCCCCGACGGCGCGCCCCTGCCCGCCGGCACCTACCTGGTCAAGGTGCGCAGCGCCGCCCAGGCCCAGCCCGCTGCCTTTGACGGGGTGGACACCCTGGTCTTTGAAGCGCCGGTGCGGGCCCCTGCCCCCGGCCAGACCGCCGCTTTCTACCGCAGCGGCGCCGTGGCCGGCAGCGCCTTCATCGTCAGCGCCGAATAAAGCGGCTCCCTTTCACAACCAAAAAGCGCTCCGGACTATCTGTCCGGAGCGCTTCTTCTTTTTACACCTGCGGAGGGTTGACGATGTTCCGCCAGTCCAGGTCGCCCCGCTCCAGGCCGTGGATCAGCACTTCGGCGGTGGCGATGTTGGTGGCCATCGGGATGTTATGTACGTCGCACAGGCGCAGCAGTGTCATCTCGTTGGGCTCGCTGGGTTTGGCATTGATCGGGTCGCGGAAGAAGATGAGCAGGTCGATCTCGTTGCAGGCGATGCGGGCCGCGATCTGCTGGCCGCCGCCCTGCTTGCCGGATAAAAACCGCTTGACCGGCAGGCCGGTGGCCTCGGCGATCAGCTTGCCCGTGGTCCCGGTGGCCACCAGCTGGTTCTGGCTCAGGATGCGGCAGTACGCCGTACAAAACTGCACCATCAGTTCCTTTTTGGAGTCATGTGCGATCAGCGCAATCGTCATCCCTATCCATCTCCTTTGTTCACTCAGACTCAAATCAATACCAACGGACGCAGACTAGGCTGCCATTCCAATTATAATGTTACCACATTTTTCTCAGAATGGCAACCGTCTTTTGGGTAAAACTTTCAATTTTTTTGGAATCGGCCGTTTTTTTCCTACCGATGCAAAGAATCTTCCCTTCCGCCGGGGCTCTCACTCCAGCAGCTGGCCCTCCTGCACGGGGGTCATGCCGTTCGAGCGCTCGAAGAAATAGGCGTTGAAGATATCCGCCACCAGCTCGCCGGCACGGGAACCGCCGCCGCCGTATTCGACCACGATGCCCACCGCGATCTGGGGGTCCTCCACCGGGCCGTAGGCGATGATGGTGGAGTTGGTGTAATACTGACGCCGGCTGCCCACCATGTAGTATTCGCTGCGCTGGGGGGTGCCGGTCTTGCAGGCGATGGTGTAGGGGTAATTGGCCAGGCCCGCCACCGTCTGGGCGGCGCCCACCATCCCCTCCTCCACGATGTCGAAGGCGCCCACGTCGTCCGGGATGATCTCCACCACTTCGGGGGCGGTCTCCTCCAGCACCTCGCCGGTGTTGGTGTCCAGCAGCGCCTTGACGAAGTGGGTGCGGTAGCGCACGCCCTTGTTGGCGATGGTGGCCGCATAGGCGGCCAGCTGGACCGGCGTGACCACCGTGTTGCCCTGGCCGATGGCGGCCTGGACTTCCAGCGAGGCGGTGTAGTTGGAGTCCTCCTTGGTGGTCAGGCGGCCGGTGGACTCGCTCACCTCCACCCCGGTGGGGGTGCCCAGGCCCAGCCGGTGGGCGTAGTCGTCGTAGACGTCGCTGGTGGTGCGGCGGCCCACATCGTAGAAGAAGATATTGCAGCTCCACTTGATGGCGGTGACTACGTCGATGTTGCCGCTGTGGCCGTGGCGGGTGCAGCGGGGGTGGTAATCGCTGAAATAGTTGTACACGCCGTTGCAGTAGACGGTGCTGTTGCGGTCGATGACGCCGCTGAGCAGGGCCGCCACCGCCACCGACGGCTTATAGGTGGAGCCGGGGGTGTACAGCCCCTGCAGCGCCCGGTTGTACAGGGGCAGGCCGGGGTCGGCGCTGTAGGCGCTGTACTGGGTGCTGTAGAGGTTCTGGTCATAGCTGGGGTAGTTGGAGCAGGCCAGGATGCCGCCGTTTTTGACGTCGATGACCACCACCGCGCCGGCGCTGGCGTCCACGTTGTAGGTGTCGGCGATCTGCTGGACGTTGCGGGCCAGGGCCTCGTCCACCGCCTTCTGGAACTCGCTGTTGACGGTGAGCATCACCGTCTTGCCGGGCTGGGGCTCGGTGGTGATGCTGGTGTCGATGATGACGCCGTCGCTGTCCCGGGTGATGGTCTCCACGCCGTCCTGGCCGCGGAGCTGCTCCTCATAGGCGGATTCCAGGCCCGAAATGCCGATGACGTCGTTCATGGCGTAGCCGCGGTCCCGCAAGGGGTAAGTGACCTGGCCGTTTTCGTCGGTGACGCGCCACATCTCGGCGGTGATCTTGCCCACCCGGCCCAGCACATGGGGCAGGATGGTGCCGTCGGTGTAGCTGCGGACGCTGGTCTCGGCGATCTCCACGCCGGGCAGCGTCAGACTGTGCTCCTTGACGGTGGCCACCGTCTGGTCCGAGACGTTCTCGGCCAGGGTGAAGTTGTTGACGTTGGAAAAGGCTTCCTGCTCCATCTGGTAGTGGATGCCGCCCAAAATGCGCTGCCAGGTGGAGTCGTACTCCTCCAGCTCGTATTTTCCGATCAGGCGGTCCATCACATCGTTGGCGGTGGCGTACTGCTGCAGGCCCAGGGTCTCCTTGACCTTGGCGATGGAGTTCTGGTCGCTCGTGCTGTCGGGGTCGCCGGTAAAGGCGTACAGCCCCGCCCCGTCGGCGTAGCCGATCAGGAGGGTGTCGTTCCAGCTTTCGCCGTTGGCCTGCAAAATTTCCACCGCGCTGCGGATGGTCTCGTTCAGGTCGTTGTCGCCGATCAGCAGGCGGCTGAGCTCCACGTTGTAGCAGGTGGTGCTGGTGGCGATGCGGCGGCCGGCGCTGTCCACGATGTCCCCGCGGGCCGCCGTCACGTTGAAGCGGTACTCGGTGGTGCTGGTGGCCCGGGCGGCAAACTCGTCCCCATGCACCACCTGCAAAAAGATCAGCCGCAGGGTGTACAGGGCAAAGACCACCGACGCCGCCGCGATCAGCAGCGCCAGCCGGCGCACCACGGTTTTGTGTTCATCCAAGGCAGCTCCGCCCCCTTCTGTGCAAGTTTCCGGGCGTGGTCAGATCACGCCGTTGTCGATTTTGAACGTCTCGCTGATCCAGCCCACCGCCCGGTAGAGGGGGGCGGCCAGCACCGCGCTCATGACCACGGTCAGGGGGATGTACCCCAGGTAGCGGGCCAGCATATGGCTGTAGCCGGGCATGGCGTAGTAGAACAGAAAGTCGCCCGAGAGCACCAGCCAGACCGCCCCCGCGGTGAGGAGCGCGAAGTTGAGGGTGTTCAGTTTGAGATAGAGCTGGCTTGCCACCGACACCGCAAAGCACAGCCCCATGACGGTGAGGGCCAGCAGGCCCACCGTCCGGCCGGCGGTGTAGTCCCACATCAGGCCGCAGACGGCCCCGAACAGCGCGCCCGAGAATTCGTCCTCCCAGACGGACACCGCCAGGGCCAGCGGCAGCAGCAGAACAGGCTTGGCCTGCCCGATGAGCAGAAAGCCCGGCGTGGCCTGCAGGACGGCGCAGGCCAGCAGCAACAAAACATACAGGCCCCACTTATACAGCTGGGAACGCCTGCGTTTATGGCGCGATTCCATACAAGACCTGCCTTCAATACTCAGTGATGATGAACGCCTGTTTGACCCCCAGGACGTCCGCGTCGGGCTGGATCACCGCGATGACCGAAGTGCCGCTGGCCTCCGGCTCGATGCTGACGATCCGCCCCACCAGGATGTCGGGCGGGTAGACGCCGCCCAGCCCGGTGGTGATGATCTCATCCCCCACCGAGGCCATCGACTCGCGGGAGAGGTCGGTAAAGACGCACTGGCCCCCGGCGGCGTAGGCCGCGTCCCCGGTGATGATGCCGTTGTCCCAGGTGCGGGAGACCACACCTGCCGCGTTGAAGCTGGGGTGCAGGATGGTCAGCACCCGGCAGCTGGTCAGGCCGGCCTCGATGACGGTGCCCAGGAGCTGGCCCTCGTCGTCGATGACGGTGTCGCCCCGCTCCACCCCGTGGACGGTGCCCTGGTCCAGGGTAAAGCCCCCGAAGGCGTCCATGCCGTCCCGCCCGATGACAAAGGCGGAGACAAAGCTCATCTCGGGGTGGTCCTCCTGGATGCCGGCCAGGTTGCGGAAGGCCTCGTTCTCGGCTTTCAGCTGGTCGTAGTCCGCCAGCTGGCGGCGCAGCTCGGCGTTTTCTTCCCGCAGGGCCTCGTTTTCCGCCATGGTCTCGTCGATGCTGGTGTACTTGTCCCACACCGAGGACACCCCGCCGGCCACCCAGGCCGCCGCCTTCTGGAACGGGGCCACGGCCACGCTCAGCAGCTCCTGCGGGGCTGCGGTCAGGCGGCCGTTGGCCGCGGCGTACAGCAGCAGCCCGGCAAGAAAGACCGCTATCGCGATCAGAATCCTGAATTTCCAGGTCTCAAAAAAGTCCTTCACGGCCGTTCTCCTCCACTGGGTGAAAAGCACCGGGTCGAAAAAGCGCGGACAGCCGGTGCCATCCGCGCTTCTGTGATAAAGTATGCGGTGCGGGCCGGGATATGCACAGCCCCTCTCCCTTCCGCCTTTTCGGGAGCAGCTGCCCCGGACGGCGGGGCCGCTTTACATATGGTCCCCGTCGGTGTCCAGCACGTCGTGCAGCACATCCACATGGTCCAGCACGGCGCCGGCGCCGGTGGCCACGCAGTCCAGCGGGTTCTCGGCCACATGGACGTCGATGCCGGTCTCGCTCTGGATCAGCTTATCCAGGCCGCGCAGCAGAGCGCCGCCGCCGGTCAGGGTGATGCCGCGGTCGATGATGTCGGCGCTCAGTTCGGGCGGGGTGCGCTCCAGCGTCTCCTTGATAGCGTCGGTGATCTTGACCAGGCACTCCAGCAGGGCCTCGCGGACGTCCTCCGAGTGGACCACGATATTCTTGGGCAGGCCGTCCACCAGGTTGCGGCCCTTGATCTCCATGGTCATCTCCTCTTCTAGCTTGTAAGCGGAGCCGATGTCGATCTTGATCTGCTCGGCGGTGCGCTCGCCGATCAGGAGGTTATACTTGCGCTTGATGAAAGCGATGATGGCCTGGTCGAACATATCGCCGGCCATGCGGACGCTGCGGGACGCCACGATGCCGCCCAGCGAGATGACGGCGATCTCAGCGGTGCCGCCGCCGATGTCCACGATCATGCTGCCGGTGGGCTCGCTGATGGGCAGGCCCGCGCCGATGGCGGCGGCCATGGGCTCCTCGATCACCGACACCTGGCGGGCGCCGGCCTTGAGGGTCGCCTCACGGACGGCCCGGCGCTCCACCTCGGTGACGCCCGAGGGGATGCAGATGACCACCCGGGGCCGGGCGAACAGGCTGTTGCCGCAGGCCTTTTTCAGGAAGTTCTCCAGCATATTGGCGGTGATGTCAAAATCGGCGATGACGCCGTCCTTCAGGGGACGGACCGCCACGATGCTGCCGGGGGTACGGCCGATGACCGCCTTGGCCTCAGCGCCGACGCAGCGGACTTCATCGTTGCGGGTGTCCACCGCCACCACCGACGGCTCCCGCATGATGATGCCCTTTCCCTTCATGTACACCAGGGTATTGGCGGTACCCAGGTCGATCCCGATATCTTTTGACAGAAAACTCATAGCGCAGCTTACTCCTTTACTCTCCAGTTGCCTCTAACCACACCGCGCAGGCCGGGGGTCCTGCCCTGCCTGCCGTTATCCATGCGTCAAAGAGGGGCGCTCCCCTCTGTGAAATCTCTTTTACAGGCCGCCCGCACCCTGCCGGGCGCAGGCCAGTCCTCTCATTATTATAGTCACAAAGCGCTCTTTTCACAAGTGCTTTCATGATTTTTTCCGTTTTTTCATCTTTTCTCAAGGTTGAACCGGTCCAACAGGCGGGCGGTGCGGCTGACCGGCAGCCCCATGATGGTGTAGTAGTCCCCTTCCAGCCGGTCCAGCCAGAGGGCCGCCTGGCCCTGGATGGCGTAGGCCCCGGCCTTGTCGAAGGGCTCGCCGCTGGCGATGCAGCGCTCCAGCTCCGCCTCCGGGATGGGAAAAAAGGTCACCCGGCAGGTGTCGGCAAAGCTCTCGGTCCGCGCCCCGTCCGATACGCACACCCCGGTGTGGACCTGGTGGGTCCGGCCCGAAAGGGCCCGGAGCATCCGCCGGGCGTCATCGGCGTCCTGAGGCTTGCCGAACACCTCGCCGTCCAGCTCCACCACCGTGTCGCTGCCCACCACCACACAGCCGGGATGGCTGGCGGCCACCGCCAGGCACTTGCCCCGGGCCAGCGCTCCGGCCAGGGCGGCGGGGGTGGGCGCCTGGACCGCGCGCTCGTCAAACTCGCTCACACATACGTCAAATTCTTTGGTACAAAAGCCGAGCAGCTCTCGGCGGCGGGGGCTGCCCGATGCCAGGATCAGTTTCATCTGCCGCGCCTCCTCTCACTTGCCGGTGGAGCCGAAGCCCCCTTCGCCCCGGGCGGTATCGCTCAGGGCGCCCACAGGGACAAAGGCCGCCGTGCACACCGGCGCGATGCACAGCTGCGCCACCCGCTCGCCGGGCTGGATGGTGTAGGGCTCCGCGCCCAGGTTGACCATGGGCACCCGGAGCTCGCCCCGGTAATCGCTGTCGATGACGCCCACCCCGTTGGCCATGCACAGGCCGTGCTTGATGGACAGGCCGCTGCGGGCGTAGACCAGGGCCACCGTGCCCGCGTCGGGCAGCTCGATGGCAAGGCCGGTGGGGACCAGGGCCCGCTCCATGGGGGCCAGGGTCAGGGGAGCGTCCAGCACGGCGCACAGGTCGGCGGCGGCCGCCCCGGCGGTGGCGTAGGCGGGCACATGGGCCCGCGCGTCCAATACTTTATATTTTACAGTGACTTGCTGCATGATAGCACATTCCTTTACTGTTCGTTTCGTTGGATAGCGGCCGCGGGCTCAGTTGGTACCTTTATAATAGAGCCCCCGGGTGAAGTCCCCGTCGAAGGGTTCGCCCCGGGTGATCCGGCCCAGGACGGCTGCGGCTTCCTCCCGGCTTTCCAGCGTGAAGTAGGCTACGCCGTAGTCCACCGGCAGGGCCCCGGGCTTGTCGGCCATGTAGAGGGGCACCGGGTTGTAAATGGTGCGCACCCCGCCCCCGCACCGCACCGGGAACTTTTTGGCCTTGCGGTCGGTGAGGACACCCTCCCGGCTGCAGTGGGCGCAGTCGTGGACGTTGTGCAGGGGGCAGGCGCGGGTCAGCATCAGGGGCATATGGCCGTAGATCAGCGCGCCGGTGGGGACCGGGCGGCCCTCCCGGACGGGGGCGATGAACGCCATCTCGCCGGCCTGCACCTCGGGCAGGATCAGCATGGCCGACAGCCCCAGGTCCGCGTAGACCTGCGCCGCCAGGGGGTTGGTCAGGTTGAGGCCGATGCCGCCGGTGAGGGTCAGTCCCCGGCCCATGCGCAGATGGGCGATGTTGTTGGCCTCGAAGCCGGCAAAGCCCTGCCCGCGGGCGGCTTCCAGCCGGCGGAGGGTGTCCGCCTCCATCCCGCCGAACATGGCCCGGGGCAGCTCCAGAATGGTCTTGGCGCGGTACGCCTCCGGGACCTTTTCCGCCTCCGCCAGGGGCAGGATCAGCTTTTCCACCCCGTCCAGGGCTTCGGCGGGCGCCTGCGCCCATGTCTCAAACCGGGCCCAGAGGGCGGGCCGGGCCGGCGCGGCGCGGCGGGCCAGGGCCGGCATCTCGACCAGCTGGACCGGCCAGGGGTACAGCACCTCCCGCTTTTGCAGCAGGGCGTCCAGCGCCTGCCGGCGCAGCTCGTTGACGGCGCTGCCCGGCAGATACCAGGGGCCGCCCTCCATCTGGATCTCGATCTCCCCGGCGGTGAAGGGGGTGCCCCCCGTCTTGGCCAGGCTGCGGCGCAGCGCCTCGGCAGGGTCGGTGCGGGCGGGCTGGGGCCCGGTCTCGCCATAGACGATGGCCCGGCTGCCCTCCCGGTCGGCGGCGGTCAGTTTTTCGCCGCCCTCCTCTACTTCCAGCTTGAAGTCCACCGGCACGCGGGGCCGCTCCCGCCGGTACAGCTCCCGCAGGGCGGGCAGAGTGCGGCGGGTCTCGGCGGCGTCGGCCTCGCTGCGGGTGCCGAACATGGTGCCATCGATCTTTCCGTCCAGATAGCCTGAGGTAAAGCCCGATCGGCTGAAGGCGCTCTGCAGCACCCCGCGGTCGTAGGCGCGGCCCTCCCGGCCGGCCAGGCAGGCGTCCACCGCCGCCGCCACATATTCGGGGGTGCGCAGCCGGCCTTCGATCTTGGCCGAGGCCACCCCGATGGCCTGGAGCTTGTCCAGCTGGTCGATGACCGAGTTGTCCTTGAGGGACAGGTGGTGGGCCCGTCCGGGCCGGCCCTCGGGCAGGGGGTTGGCGTCAAACGGCAGGCGGCAGGGCCCCGCACAGGAGCCGCGGTTGCCGCTGCGCCCGCCCAGAAAAGCCGACATATAACACTGGCCGCTCATGCTCATGCACAAAGCCCCGTGCACAAAGCATTCCGTCTCGATGCCGCAGCCTTTGGTGATCCGCTCTATCTCGGCCAGGCTCAGCTCCCGCGCCAGGATCACCCGGCTGAAGCCCAGCTCCGCCATTTCCAGCGCGCCCTCCAGTGTATGGACGCTCATCTGGGTGGAGGCGTGGCGGGGCAGCCTGGGCGCGATGCGGCGGCACAGATCGGCCACCGCCATGTCCTGGCAGATGACTGCGTCGGCCCCGCTGGCCGCCACCGCGCGCACCGCGGCGGCGAGGTTTTCCAGCTCGCCCGCATAGACGGTGGTGTTCATGGCCACGTGGACCCGGACCCCCCGCCCATGACAAAAGCGGACCGCCTGACAGAGGCTGGCCGCGTCAAAATTGCCTGCGCCGCTGCGGGCATTGAAGCCCGCAAAGCCCAGATATACCGCATCCGCGCCGCTGTACACCGCCGCGCGGAGCATTTCTTCACTGCCCACCGGGGCAAGGATCTCGATCTGTGCCATGAATTCTCCCTTGATAGAGGCCCCGCGTCAGCCGTTGCCGGCGTCGGGGGCCTGCTGCTCCTTGTCTTTTTCCTTTTCTTTCTCTTTTTCCTGATGGCGGCGCAGCCGGTCCAGCTGGTCCCGCAGGGCCGCAGCTTCCCGGCGCAGCGCCTCGTTCTCGGCCCGCAGCTTGTCCTCGGCAGTGCGGGCCCGGGCCGCGTCGGCAATGTAGTCCTGGATCTGGCTGCGCATATTCTCGGCGCTGCCGGTGCTTTTCTGGTACTCGTCCAGATAGTCCATGGCGCAGAACACCGCCGCCTTGGTCACGGGCAGGCTGGGGTTTGCTTCCATCAGCTTGGTGATGTCCCGGTCCAGCTTGTCGGCCAGAGAGGTGATGTATTTTTCCGAATCCGTCGTGGCGAAGGCATACTGCGCCCCCGCGATGTTCACCCGCACTTTGTTTACCATAGCAGCCTCACTTTCCGGCCCGCGCCCGCCCGCTTGTCTATACAAGCCGGGGACACAGGAGTTTCTCCTGCCATTACTCCCCGAATTTCCCTCCCAGAGAGGGCGCCGCGGGGCCGCAGGCACAAACTTGTTTGACCCTATTATAATATAATTGGGCCCTGAGAGAAAGAGCAAATTGAAAATTTCTGTATTTTCAGCACAAAGTTGAGCCCGAAAATATAGAGGATACGGAAAAAATCCGAGTTTTCCTTGCATTCGCCCTGGGAAGCGATTATAATAAAGGCGTTGTGTTATGAACGCGGGCGCGGCGCGCGGAATTACCGCCCCATTTCCGCTGTTCTTTACTAGGGTGTGCAGCCGGTCGAGGTCGCAAAAACCGCCCCTTATCCACTGCGCCTGCTGCGGTCCCCATATTGACAGGAGATTACACGTATGACGACGAAAGAATTCTCTACCCTTCTGCAGAACAAGCTGACCAGCGAGTACGGCGTGGATCTGTCGGTTGCTTCCAACCAGCAGATCTACCGCGCCCTGGCCCTGATCTGCCGGCAGATGATGAGCGACAACTATAAAAAGTTCCAGTCCAAGGTCATCGGCACCGGCTCCAAGCAGGTGTACTACCTGTGCATGGAGTTTTTGATGGGCCGCAGCCTGAAGGTCAGCCTGCTGAACCTGGGCCTGGACCAGGTGTGCAAGGCCGCCCTGGCCGCCGCCGACATCAACGTGGACACCATTTATGAAGAGGAGCCCGACGCCGGCCTGGGCAACGGCGGTCTGGGCCGTCTGGCTGCCTGCTACCTGGACGGCATGGCCACCACCTGCATCGGCGGCACCGGCTACTCCATCCTGTACGAGTACGGTATTTTCAAGCAGAAGATCGTGGACGGCTGGCAGCAGGAGCGCGCCGACAACTGGCTGCCCGGCGGCCAGGTCTGGCTCAAGAGCCACCCCGAGCAGGCCATCGAGGTCCGCTTCGACGGCGAGATCCGCGAGAACTGGGACCACGGCTTCCACTATGTGCAGCACCTGAACTACAACAGCGTCATGGCGGTCCCCTCCGATATGTACGTGCAGGGTTACGACGGCCCCGGCGTGGCAAAGCTGCGCCTGTGGCAGGCCAAGGCACCCGACTTTGATATGTCCAGCTTCTCGCTGGGCAACTACAGCACCGCCATGAGCAAGAGCGCTTCGGCCGAGCTGATCTCCAAGGTCCTGTACCCCAACGACAACCACGTGGAGGGCAAGATCCTCCGCCTGCGCCAGCAGTATTTCCTGTCCGCCGCTTCCGTCGGCGACATCGTCCAGAACCACCTGTCCACCTACGGTACCCTCGAGAACCTGGCCGACAAGGTGGCCATCCAGCTGAACGACACCCACCCCACCCTGGCCATCCCCGAGATGATGCGCATCCTGCTGGATGAGTGCGGCTTTGACTGGGACAAGAGCTTCGAGATCTGCCAGAAGGTGTTCTCCTACACCAACCACACCGTCATGGCCGAGGCCCTGGAGAAGTGGAACGTGGACATCTTCAAGATGACCCTGCCCCGCATTTACCAGATCGTGGCCGAGATGGACCGCCGCTGCCGCATCGAGCTGAACAAGGCGTTCCCCGGCGACAAGGGCAAAATCGACTATATGGCCCTGATCGGCGACAACCAGGTCCGCATGGCCAACATCTGCGCCTACACCGCCAACAGCATCAACGGCGTGTCCAAGCTGCACAGCGAGATCATCAAGCAGAGCGTCTTCCACGACTACTATCTGTATAAGCCCGCCGCCTTCAAGAACGTGACCAACGGCATCGCTTACCGCCGCTGGCTGCTGGGCGCCAACCCCGGCCTGTGCAAGCTGCTGGACGACACCATCGGCACCGAGTACAAGCACGACGCTTCGGCCCTGTCCAAGCTGAACGCCTACGCCGGCGACCGCACCGTCCTGAACGAGCTGAACCGGATCAAGCTGGCCAACAAGACCGAGTTCGCCAACTACCTGTCCAAGAGCACCGGCCAGGTCATCGACCCCAACTCTATCTTTGACTGCCAGGTCAAGCGGATGCACGAGTACAAGCGCCAGCACCTGAACGCCCTGAACATCGCGGCCCAGTACCTGTACCTGAAGGCCAACCCCAACGCCGACTTCATCCCCAAGACCTATATCTTCGGCGCCAAGGCTGCCCCCGGCTACTATATGGCCAAGCAGATGATCCGCATGATCTGCAAGCTGGGCGACCTCATCAACAACGACCCCGCCGTCAACCAGAAGCTGCGCGTGGTCTACCTGGAGGAGTACTGCGTCTCCCTCAGCGAACACCTGATGCCCGCCTCCGAGGTGTCGGAGCAGATCTCCCTGGCCGGCACCGAGGCTTCGGGCACCGGCAACATGAAGTTCATGCTCAACGGCGCCATCACCCTGGGCACCCTGGACGGCGCCAACGTCGAGATCGCCCAGGCCGCCGGCAAGGAGAACGAGATCATCTTCGGTATGCTGACCAATGAGGTGGAGAACCTCAAGCGCGTGGGCTACCATCCCAACTCCTTCATCACCGGCGACGACATCGCCAACGAGGTGCTGAACTTCCTGGAGCGCGGCTGGAACGGTGAGAACTTCCACGAAGTGACCTCCAACCTGTTCACCAGCGACCCCTATATGGTCATGGCCGACTTCAAGGATTACCGCCGCGCCCAGGCCGACCTGCAGCGGCTGTATGCCGACCGCGAGGGCTGGGCCAAGATGAGCCTGAAGAACATCGCCAACAGCGGCATCTTCAGCGCCGACCGCGCCGTGCTGGAATACGCCCACGACATCTGGTACGCTCCCACCGTGAAATGAAGGGTCCTTGACGCCTTGCGGGAAAAAGTGTTTCCGTCCGCAGCGGTGCGGTGGAGACGCCGCTCCCTCCTGGCCCGCATCCCCTTCGCTGCGTCTGCGCTGCGCATCGTCCGGCGCGGGCGGAATTGAATCAATCTGACTTATCTACGACACGCAAAGCCCGGAGCAGAAGCGCTCCGGGCTTTTTTGAAAGGAACGACCGAACGTGGATTGCCTGTTCAACAGCTGCGACACCTATTATAAGCGCCCCTTCGGCGCGCTGCCCGCCGGGCAGACCCTGCATCTGGCCCTGACCGTCCCCCAGGAGCTGGGCTATGTGGACCCCCATCTGGTCCTGCAAAAGGAGGGCCCCGGGGATGTGCCCGTCTTTTACCGGATGAACTTCGACGGCCAGACCCCCGGCGTCAACCACTTTTCAGTGGACATCCAGGTCCACGACGTGGGGCTGTACTTCTACTATTTCGACCTGTACACCGATTTCCGGCGCATCTACCGGGGCAAGATGGGCCAGGGCGTGCTCTCCTGGCAGGACGGCGACCGCTGGCAGCTGACCGTCTGCGAGCCCGGTTTCGAGACCCCCGAATGCGTCAAGGGCGGGGTGTTCTACCAGATCTTCCCCGACCGCTTCTGCGAAGGGGTGGAGAACAAGCACATCCCCTTTGCCGACCGCTTTTACCAGGCCGACAAGCACGCCGAACCCGCCTGGGAGCCCAACGAGACCGGCGGCCTGCTGAACAACGATTATTTCGGCGGGGACCTGAAGGGCATCCAGCTCAAACTGCCCTACCTGCATCAGCTGGGTGTGACCTACCTCTACCTGAACCCCATCTTTGAGGCCCACTCCAACCACCGCTACAACACCGCCAACTATATGAACGTGGACCCCCTGCTGGGCACCAACCACGACTTTGAGGAGCTGTGCCGGGAGGCCGCCCGCTTCGGCATCCGCATCATTTTGGACGGGGTGTTCAGTCACACCGGTTCGGACAGCCTCTACTTCAACCGGGAGGGCCGGTACGGCAGCGGCGGCGCCTGGCGGGACGAGCACTCGCCCTACCGCAGCTGGTACGACTTTGCCCCCTGGTACAAGGGCGGGTACCGCAGCTGGTGGGGCTTCGAGACCCTGCCCGAGGTCAACGAGGAGGACCCCTCCTATGTGGCGTTCATCACCGGGAAGGGCGGCGTCATCGACACCTGGCTGAACCGCGGGGCCGCGGGCTTCCGGCTGGATGTGGCCGACGAGCTGCCCGACAGCTTCATCGAGAAGATCCGCGCCGCCGTCAAGGCCCACGGGGAGGACAAACTGCTGATCGGCGAGGTGTGGGAGGACGCCACCACCAAGTACGGCTTTGGCCAGCGGCGCACCTACCTGCTGGGCAAGGGGCTGGACAGCGTCATGAACTACCCCTTCAAGAATGCGGTGCTGGACTTTGTCCGGGGCAGGCCCGCCGAGGACGCCATGGACGAGATCCTGTCCATCTGCGACCACTACCCCGCCCCCGCCCTGCACACCGCGTTGAACTTTCTGTCCACCCACGACACCGAGCGGGCCATGACCGTCATTGCCGACGAGCCGGCGAACGGCCGGGGCCGCGCCTGGCAGAGCGGCCGCAGCGTCACCGGCGAAGCCTATGAGGAAGGGCTGATCCTGCTCAAAATGGCCTACGCCATCATCTTCACCCTGCCGGGGGTGCCCTGCGTCTACTACGGCGACGAGATCGCCATGCAGGGCTACCGCGACCCCTTCAACCGGGGCTTCTACCTCTGGGACAGCCACGAGGACCGGCTGCGCCCGGTCATCAGCCAGCTGGCCGAGCTGCGCCGCACCTGCGACGCCTTCCGGGAAGGGGAGCTGCGGGTGCTGCGGGCTGAGGGCGGCATCCTCCACTACCAGCGCATCGGCGAGGACGAAGTGGCCGAGATCATCGCCAACCGCACCGATCACCTGATCGTAGAGCAGCTGGCCAGCGGCAAATTCACCGAGGTGAACCCCATGGGCTTCACCATCACGGTGGAGGAGCTGGGCCATAACCCCAACCACAGCTATTACGATTATATCTAAAAGAGGGCGGAGTTTTTCCCTCTGTTTTCAGCATCTTTTGAAAAATTGCACGCAATTTTTGCCCGGCACGCCAAAATGTGCCGGGATTTTTTGTATCTTCCACCAAACTTGCAGTGGGCGGCGGACCTTCCAGCCAAAAACACTTGACCTGGCCCCTGGAAACGAATATGATAAGAGAAAGGTACGGCATGGTTCACCGTACCCCATCAAGGAAGGAGTATCTATGCTTCAAGCCATTGGGTGGCTGATCGCCACCATTGTCCTCGTGTTCATCGAGGCCACCACCTTCAATCTGGTGTCGGTGTGGTTCGCTGTGGGCGGGGCTGCGGCCCTCATCAGCTGCATCTTTACCGACAGCCTGCGGGTCCAGTCGGTCATTTTTGTGGCGGTGAGCATCCTCTGCCTGCTGGCCCTGCGGCCGCTGGCAGCCAAGCTGCGCCGGCCCCTCACCCCCACCAACGGGGATCTGAACATCGGCCGCACGGCCACGGTGCTGACCCCTGTCACCGACGATGCCCCAGGCCGTGCCCGGCTGGACGGCGTGGACTGGAATGCCCAGGCCGTGCCCGGCGCAGCCTTTGCCCCCGGCGACAAGTGCCGGGTGTCCGCCATCCGCAGCACCACCCTGATCGTTGAGCCTGTCCCCATCGAAACGCCTGTGCAGGCCAACTGACAGCCAAGAAAGGAGTGTACCCGTTATGCCCGTGTCATCCGTCGTCCTGTTCTTCCTGATCCTGGCGCTGATCCTTGTGGTCGTCCTCATTGTGGTGACCAACATCGTCATCGTGCCCCAGTCCACCGTCTTTGTCATCGAGCGGCTGGGCGTCTATTCTTCCACCTGGGAGGCCGGCCTCCATGTAAAGATCCCCTTCATCGAGCGGGTGGCCAAAAAGGTCAGCCTGAAAGAGCAGGTGGGCGACTTCCCGCCCCAGCCCGTCATCACCCGGGACAACGTCACCATCCAGATCGACACGGTGGTCTTTTTCCAGGTGATGGACGCCAAACTGTATACTTACGGCGTCAACCAGCCCATCGCCGCTCTGGAGAGCCTGTGCGCCACCACCCTGCGCAACATCATCGGCGAGATGGAGCTGGACCACACCCTGTCCAGCCGCGACATCATCAACTCCAAGATCACCGCCATCCTGGACGAGGCCACCGACAAGTGGGGCATCAAGGTCAACCGGGTGGAGGTCAAGAACATCATGCCGCCCGCTGAGATCCAGGACGCCATGGAAAAACAGATGAAGGCCGAGCGCGAAAAGCGCGCCGTCATCCTCAAGGCCGAGGGTGAAAAGCAGGCCGCCATCACCGCCGCCGAAGGCGAGAAGGAAGCCGCCATCCTGCGGGCCGACGCCATCAAGCAGCAGCGCATCCTCGAAGCTGAGGGCGAGGCCCAGGCCATCCTGGCGGTGCAGAAGGCCGAGGCGGACGCCATCCGCCTGCTGAACGAGGCCGACCCCGACGGCAAGGTGATCGCCCTGCGCAGCCTCGATACGCTGGCCAAAGTGGCCAACGGCAAAGCCACCAAGATCATCATCCCCTCCGAGCTGCAGAACCTGGGCGCGCTGGTGCCCTCCGTTGCAGAGCTGCTGACCGACCCCAAACCCACCGAGTAACATTCCCGACACAGCAACGCCCCCGCATCCCTGACCGGGACGCGGGGGCGTTTTTTGCGTGCCGCAGAAACGACACGTTTTTATAACTTCAGTTCGTAGATGTAGTCGGGGATCACCTCGTTGGTGCCGCCTTTGGTGTAGCTGCCCTCAGCGATGATGAGGGCGCCCACCTTGCGGGCCAGCGCGTTGGAGGCCGCGTTTTCCTGGGCGATGCAGATGGTCACCGCATTGGCCCGGCGGGAGCGGGCATAGCCGATCAGCCCTTCCACGATCTCGGTACCGTAGCCTTTGCGCTGGAAGTCGGGGTGGACGGCATAGGCGATGTCATAGCTGCGGCCGCTGTTCTCGGGCACAAAGCTGCAGGTGCCGATCCGCTGGCCGGACACCCGGTCCACCGCCACCAGATGGCAGCAGTCCAGCGAATCGCCCAGCCCCTCGATCGACTTGGTGTAAGCCTCCAGATCCGGGATGGCCTCCAGGGCAGGGTCGGACAGCCAGCGGCCGGTCTCCGGGTCGTTCCACAGGCTCATGGCAAAGGGCGCGTCCTCGGGCGTAAAGCCGCGCAGCGCCAGGCGCGGGGTCTCGATGGTCTCGATCTTCATAGCGACATCCCCTCCATTTTACACGATGGGTGCTTGTTCAGGCTTCCGTTTCTTGGCCGTCCCCGTCCTCGTCCAGGGCAATGAGGAAGGCCGCCTGTTTGACTTTGCCGCAGCCCTGGGCCTTGATGCCCGTCTTGTAGGGCTCGCCAGCCAGAAACAGGGCGAACCGCCCCTCGCACAGCATCCCGGCGGCGCTGGTGGGCGCGCTGCCATAGGCGGGCGCGTCCTCCCCCGCCGGCTTTTTGACCGCGAAGTCCCCCAGGGAGACCTCGAACATCTCGCTGCCGGCAAGGTCGGTCAGCAGGGTCAGGCGGCCTTCGCGGCAGGCGAAGTCCACCTTTTCCCCGCTCTGGGGGGTCAGGGTGCGGACTTCCGCCACCACGGCGTCCCCGTCCACACGGGTGCGGCCCTCGGGCAGGGTGGCAATATCCCGGGCCATGATATACTCGATGGCGGTGTCCAGGTTGCGGCTGATGCCCAGATAATTGGGCAGGTTGTTCAGGGTATCAAAAATCATAGCTCCCTCACTTGCTCAGAGACAGGATGGCGTCCTTGATGCGCTGGGCGGCCACACGGGTCTTTTCGGCGTCGCCGAAGGCGGTCAGGCGGAAGTAGCCCTCGCCGCAGGGGCCGAAGCCCACGCCCGGGGTGCCCACCACGCCGGCGTTTTCCAGCAGCCAGTCGAAGAAGGTCCAGCTGTCCATGTTGCCGGGGCAGCGCAGCCAGATGTAGGGGCTGTTGTGGCCGCCGCAGTACCAGACGCCGCACTCGTTCAGGGCGCTGGCGATGACCCTGGCGTTCTGACGGTAGTAGTCCAGGTTGGCCTGGATCTCAGCCATGCCCTCTTTGGTAAAGACGGCCGCGGCGCCACGCTGGACGATGTAGGGCACGCCGTTGAACTTGGTGGTCTGGCGGCGGAGCCAGAGCTTGTTCAGGTTCATGCCCTCCCGCTCCAGCTGATGGGGCACCACCGTGTAGCCGCAGCGGGTGCCGGTGAAGCCGGCGATCTTGGAGAAGGAGCAGATCTCAATGGCGCAGTCCCGCGCGCCCTCCACCTCGAAGATGCTGCGGGCCAGCCCCTCCTCCGAGACGAAGCACTCATAGGCGGCGTCGTAGAGGATGACGGCGTTGTTTGCCTTGGCGTAGTCCACCCACTGCTTGAGCTGATCGCGGTTATAGGCCGCGCCGGTGGGGTTGTTGGGGCTGCAGATGTAGATGATATCGGCCTTGACGGCGGGGTCGGGCATGGCCAGGAAGCCGTTGGCCTCGCTGGTGGGGGCATAGACGATCTTGCGGCCGTCGGTGACGTTGTCGTCCACGTAGGTTGGATAGACGGGGTCGGGCACCAGGACGGTGTTGTCCTCGCTGAACAGGCCCAGGATGTTGGCCAGGTCGCTCTTGGCGCCGTCGCTGATGAAGATCTCGTCCGCCTCCAGCTGGACGCCGTGCCCGGCGTAATAGCCCTGCACAGCCTCGCGGAGGAAGTCATAGCCCTGCTCGGGGCCGTAACCGTGGAAGCCCGCGGCGGTGCCCATCTCGGCCACAGCGTCCTGCATGGCCTTGACCACGCTGCCCGCCAGGGGGCGGGTCACATCCCCGATGCCCAGCCGGATGACCTCGCGGTCGGGGTGGGCCTTCTGGAAGGCCGCCACCCGGTGGTTGATGTCCACAAAGAGGTAGCTGGCCTTGAGCTCGTTGTAATGCTGATTCATTTTCATGGTGGTATCCCTCTCTTTACAGTTTTGCGATCCCCTCGCAGACGGTGACGGCGGGGCCGGTCATGAGCAGACGGCGGCCGGGCAGCACCCGGATGGTCAGATCGCCGCCCCGCAGCTCCACCCGGATGTCCTGTCCGGCGGGGACCAGCCCCAGCTCGGTCAGGGCCGCCACCGAGGCGCAGGCCCCGGTGCCGCAAGCCCAGGTCTCCCCGCTGCCCCGCTCCCACACCCGCATCCGGATGCGGGTATCGTCCAGCTTCTGGACGAACTCGGTGTTGATCCGCTCGGGGAAATTTTCATGCCGCTCGAAGGCCGGGCCTACGGCGGCCAGGTCCATCCCGTCCACATCCTCCACCACGGTGACGCAGTGGGGGTTGCCCACGCTGATGCAGGTGACGTTCCAGTCCCGCCCGGCGGCAGACAATGTGCAGCCCACCAGGGGCCCCGGCCCCATATGGACGGCGGGCAGGTCGGCGGCCATGGCGCTGTAGCAGCCCATTTCCACCTGCCACTGCCCCGGCCCCTGCCAGCGCAGGGTCTTGGTCCCGCTCAGGGTGTCGATCTCCAGTTCGTCCCGGGCGGCGCAGGCGGCGTCGTGGGTGCGCAGCCACTCGGCCACGCAGCGGATGCCGTTGCCGCACATTTTGCCTTCGCTGCCGTCGGCGTTGTAAATGCGCATGAAAGCCGCAGCCCCCGGCGTCTGGGGCGCGCAGATGCAGACGATGCCGTCCGCCCCGATGGAAAAGTGCCGGGCCGACCATTTCCGGGCCAGCGCCTCGATCTGCTGCGGCAGGCCGGCGGTGCGGCAGTCCAGATAGATATAGTCGTTGGCGCAGCCCTGCATTTTGGTAAAGGCTAAGTCCATGGTATCCCTCCCCTTGCAAAAACGGAGCGCGGCGCCGGGCCGGTCTCCTGTGCGTTCCCTACTATTATAATAGCCAAACCGCTTTCTGACAAGCGTCAGGGGCAATTTTCGCCAGAATCGCAAAACAGGGCTTGACAACCGCAGGCCCTTACGCTATAAACATAAGAGGAACTTTTGTGCAGCGGCTGTGCCGGGCACCGAAAAAAGAGGAACGAATAAAAGGAGAGAACCCCATTATGGAGAGCACTTTTGAGAAGATCCGCGGCTTTTTGGCCGAGCAGCTGGGCGTGGACGCCAGCCAGATCACCATGGACAGCGACCTGCTGAACGATTTTGACGCCGACAGCCTGGACATCGTGGATATGGTCATGACCCTGGAGGACGAGTTCGGCATCGAGGTGCCCGACGACGCCATCGAGAACCTGCACACCGTCGGCGACGTGGTCCGCTTTGTGGACAGCCAGCTGGCTTAAGGCGGCGCGGCTCCCGTCTGGGTTGGGCGGGGGCTTTTGATTTCGGGCCGGGGCGGAAGGGCGATCCCCTTTGGCGCACGGCCATGACAGAGAGGAACGGAAATAGAATGGCAAAAGAGACGAAAAAGCTGGTCCAGGCCATCACCAGCCAGGAAGAAAACTTCGCCCAGTGGTACACCGACATCTGCGTCAAGGCCGAACTGGTGGAGTATTCCAGCGTGAAGGGCTTCATCATCCTGCGGCCTTACGGCCAGGCCATCTGGGAGAACATCCAGAAGAACCTGGACGCCCGCTTCAAGGCCACCGGCCACGAGAACGTGGCCATGCCGGTGCTGATCCCCGAGAGCCTGCTGAAAAAGGAAGGCGACCTGGTCAACGGCTTTGCCCCCGAAGTGGCCTGGGTGACCATGGGCGGCAGCGATGAGCTGGAAGAGCGGCTGGCCGTCCGGCCCACCAGCGAGACCATGTTCTGCGACCACTGGTCCCGCGTGCTGCACAGCTACCGCGAACTGCCCATGAAGTACAACCAGTGGTGCAGCGTGGTCCGGTGGGAAAAGACCACCCGCCCCTTCCTGCGCAGCCGGGAGTTCTGGTGGCAGGAGGGCCACACCATCCATGAGACGAGCGAGGAGGCCGAGGCCGAGACCATGGCCCAGCTGAACTGCTACGCCAGCTTCTGCGAGGACGATCTGGCCATTCCCGTGGTCAAGGGCCGCAAGACCGACAAGGAAAAGTTTGCCGGCGCCGAGGCTACCTACACCATCGAGGCGATGATGAAGGACGGCAAGGCCCTGCAGAGCGGCACCAGCCATTACTTCGGCGACAAGTTCAGCCGCGCCTACGACGTCACCTTCACCGGCCGGGACAACCAGCTGCACTACCCCTTCCAGACCAGCTGGGGCGTTTCCACCCGCCTGGTGGGCGCCATCATCATGACCCACGGCGACGACGACGGCCTGATCCTGCCCCCGGCCATTGCGCCCTGGCAGGTGGTGGTGGTGCCCATCGCGCCCCACAAGCCCGGCGTGGCCGAGAAGGCCGCCGAGGTGGCCGCCTCCATCAGCCAGTACGCCCGCGTCAAGCTGGACGACAGCGACAACGCCCCCGGCTGGAAGTTCAGCCAGTGGGAGATGAAGGGCGTGCCCCTGCGCCTGGAGCTGGGCCCCAAGGACCTGGAAAAGAACCAGTGCGTCCTGGTCCGCCGCGACACCCGCGAAAAGACCTTCGTCAGCCTGGACGATCTGCCCACCGCCATCCCCGCCCTGCTTGCCGACCTGACCCGCGATCTGTACCAGCGCGCCCTCGAAAACCGCGAAAAGCGCACCTGGGCCGCCAAGACCATGGACGAAGTGAAGGCCCTGGCCGCCGCCAATACCGGCTACATCAAGACCATGTGGTGCGGCGACCTCGACTGCGAGCTGAAGATGAAGGAAGAAGCGGGCCTGTCCAGCCGCTGCATGCCCTTTGAGCAGGAGCAGATCAGCGACGTCTGCCCCGTCTGCGGCAAACCCGCCAAGACCATGATCTACTGGGGCGTGGCCTATTGATGTAAACCGCCCTCTGCACAGCTGAACCAAGATACAAAAATGCCCCCGTCCGTCTGGACGGGGGTTTTGCTGTCAGCAACTCAAAACAAATCGCTGTGGGTGCCCGTTCGGGTCCCCACTTAACCGTCAGCATCCAGGTCCTCCATCAGCTCCTTCACCGAGGTGAAGCCGCGGCTCAGCCCAACGCCCCTGCGGGCGTCGCGGATGGCCTGCAAAGTTTCTGCGTTCGGGACAGGCTCCCCGATGCGGAACGGGATCGCCTGTTCCCGCACCGACTGCCGCAGAAAGATATTCACAGCCGTGGTCAGGTTCATGCCCAGACTTTCAAACAGGTCCTGGGCCTGCTCTTTGAGTTCCGGGTCGATTTTGATATTGGTGCTTACCGGTGTCATGGCTCACGCCTCCTTTCATGCCTATTATACGCCTATCAGGCCCATTTTGTAAATAGTTTGGGCGCAAATAACCCCCGTCCATCTGGGCGGGGGCATTTGTTTACACAGAGCTTTTTTCAGTCGGATTCGTTCCCGGTGCTTTCTTCTTCAACGATCCGCATCAGGACGGCGGCTTCCAGATATTCGATGCCCGAAATCAAGATCCAGCCTTCCTGTCCCAGTTCGTTCAGCCGCGCGACCAGTTCGCCGCGCTTCTTTTGCAGGCTCCAGAAACGGGCCGGGGAAAGGTCCATCGTCCGGTATTCTACTTTTTGCTTATTTTTGGACAAGGCAGGCGCCTCCTTTATAAAGCCAGGGACAGAAATTCCGCCACGAGCAGATCGACGCAGGCGCCGTAGCTCTGCATCCCCAGCTCCTGGCCGTAGCTGCGCAGGAAGTTGTCGTAGACCGTCTCCCCCACCTCGCGGATGGGGCCCTCCCAGGATGCCCAATAGGCGTTGTTGTAGACGAAGTCGGCGCGGGCGGCAGCGGGCAGCTCCGCCATGCAGGCCGACGCGGCCTCCGGGTCGGCGCGGTAAAGGGCATTGGACAGGTGCTGGTAGCCGTACAGCCAGCCCGAGTAGACGTAGGCGGGGCGGCCGCTGGCAATGGACGCCATGATGCCCACAAAGTTGGCCTCCTGCTCGGCGGCGACGCCCCGCTGGTGGGCGTATTCGTGGGCGATGGTCACGGGCAGGAACACCTCGGGGCAGTCCACGTTGAGGGTGCTCTCCCCGGTGAGGGGGCAGAGGTACCCGGTAAAGCCCCAGGCGCTCATGAGCTTGGAATAAAAGGCGGGCTTGGCCCGGCGGTCGGGGCCTTCCAGAAAGGCCCAGCGGCCGGTCAGGCCGTCGTAGAGGCCCGCCGTGTCCGCCATGATGTCCTCACGGCTGACGGCAAAGCGGCCCGCCTCGTCCCGCGGGACGCTGTTCGCGCAGGCTGCCACCTGCCGGCCAAAGTAGCGGGTCACTGCTTCCAGCTGGGCCGCGCTGAGCGGGGCAGTTTCCATACCCGCCTTTTCGGCAAAGCTGGCGGCGTAATACTGGGTGCCCCACAGGGCGCACACCCCGGCGTACCCCCACAACAGCAGCACGGCCAGATGCAGCCCAAACGCGCCCAGTGCGGCAGGCTGGCCGTGGGCCGCCCGCCAAATGGCGCGGACCAGCAGCCCCACCGCCCCGAGGATGAGCAACGTGGCCCCGGCCTCGCAGACGCTGAAGGGCAGCGGGTCGCACACCGCGCCCAGCGCCCGCTTGACCGGCATCGAAACGGACTCCACCCACCAGTCCATGGCGGCGCGGCTGGAACGGGCCGCCCAGAACAGGGTCAGCGCAGCCAACGCCCCGGCCAGCCCCAGCAGGGCCGCCCGGTGGGCCGCCAGAAACGCTTTCAGGCCGCTCAACGGTCAAAGGTGGTGCGCAGGGTGGTTTGCCAGTTCTCTCCCGGGGCCAGGATGGCGGCGGCGGCGCGCTTGCGCCAGGACGGGCCGTCCGCCTCGGCAGCGGGCAGGCTGTGCCATGGCTCGATGCAGACAAAGCGCATGGGCTCGGACGCGGCGCTCCAGATCAGGGTGTAGGGATAATCCGCAATGTCACAGGTGATGTTGCGGCCGGTGTCCTTTTCGTACAGGCCGAGGGTCTTGCTGCGCAGCCCAGCCATGCAGAAGCTGTCGTTGTCGAACATATGTTCTTCCAGCTGGATGGCGGCGGCGTTCTTCCATTGATAATAGCACTTGCCGCTCAGCAGGCCGTTGGGCCGGGCGTCCAGGATGACGGGGCTCTCGGGCCGGTCGAAGCGGAATTCGTAGTCGGCGATGGTGTGCTTGTCGTCAAAGGGGACGTTGAAGGCCGGGTGATACCCGATGCCAAAGGGCAGGGGCTCGGCCGCGCCGGCGGGGTTTTCCACCGTCAGGGTGTGGCAGACCGTCTTGCCTTCCAGCCGGAAGGTGCTGGTCAGGACAAAGTCATAGGGGAAGCGGGCCGCCTTGATCTCGTCGTCGGCCCGCAGCTCCATGCGGATGACGTCGGGGCCGGCTTCCAGCAGCGTGTGCTCGAGATCCCGGGCAAAGCCGTGCTGCCCGCCCTTGTAGCTCTTGCCCGCGTGGGTCAGGATGCCTCCCGCCAGCTTGCCCGTCCAGGGGAACAGGATGGGCGCGTGCCGCCCCCAGACCGATTTGTCCGCCTGCCAGAGCATTTCTTCTCCGGCGGCGTTGCGGACGCTGACCGCCTCCGCGCCGTGAGTGTCCACCGTAAGGGTCAAAAATTCGTTGTGAATGGTTGCCTGCATGAGACCTCTCTCCTTTCATGCGCCCTCCCCTTTGGGGCGGGGCCTGTGTTTCAAACGATTTATACGCTTTCGCCGGGGATGCAGTGGTACCCCACCAGCTGGGTCTGGCTGACCGGCTCGTCCTCCAACAGTTTCAGGACGGTGTCGGCGCAGACGCAGGCGGCCGTCTCCACATCGAAGCAGACGGTGGTCAGGGGCGGGGTCATCAGCTCGCTGGTCTCGTAACCGCCGAAACCAGTCACGGCGATGTCCTCCGGGATGCGCAGCCCCAGCTCCCGGGCGGCCTTGTAGACGCCGTAGGCGATGCGGTCGGTGGCGCACAGCAGCACCTCGGGCCGGTCGGGGCCCGTGAGGATCTCCCGCGCCCGGGTGTAGGCGGTCTGGAGGGTGAAGTCCGCCTCCCAGGTGCGCACGCCGGTGACGCCGCACCCGGCCAGCCCTTTCAGGATGCCCTCCTTGCGCCGCTTGCCCACCGCTTCGTCCTGCTCAGTGACCCAGAGGCAGCCCGCCTTCCGGTAGCCGCGGCCCGCCACATAGAGGCCCAGCGCCTCCCCCGCGGCAAAGTCGTCGTTGACCACCGAGACGCCGCCCTCGAACACCTGCCCGAAAAAGACCACAGGGGTATCCATCCGGGCCACCTGTTCCCGGTGGGCCTGCGTGATGTAGCTGGCCACCACGATGATGCCGTCCACCCGCATCCGCTCCAGATTTTCCAGGCTGCGGACTTCAAAGTCCAGATCGCCCTCGGTGTTGACGAAGAGCGGGGTGTAATCCTTGGTGCGCAGGTATTTGTCCATCGCCGTCAGGACGCGGGGCGTAGTGGTGGAATCAAAGCCCGGCAGGATCACGCCGATCAGGTTGGAACGCTTGGCGCTGAGCCGGGCGAATGGGTTCGCTTTGAAATGATAGTAGGCGACTGCCTCTTTGATGCGGTCATAGTTGCCCTCCCGGACGCCTTTGCCGTTCAGATAGCGGGAGACGGTGCTCTTGGACACCCCTGCCCTTTTTGCCACATCGTTGATGGTAGACCGGTGATCGGCCATAACGCTTACCCCCTGATGCTTTATTTTCTGTATGAAAATGTGTGAAATCACCATTTTCAAATTTTCTTTATTGTAGCACAGCCGCACAAACCCGTCAAATAGAGAATTGCGCGCAATATTTTGTACACTTTGATGAGAACCGGTTCCACAAAATTACGAGATATTTTTTGTTAGCTTTCAATAATTGACTTATTTACGTTTCGCATTTATACTAGAGTCAAACAGAACCGGTTCCGATAAACAGCCAAACACAAGCCTCCCGGCAGGGCGGCGGACTTTTCAGGAGGAACAAGCATGAGCGAGAAAAAAGCCGGCGGCGCTGACAAGCAGCAGCGCTACCTTGAGATCACCAAGCAGATCGTCGGCCTGGTCGGCGGCAGAGAGAACATCGTGGCCAGCACCCACTGCGCAACGCGGCTGCGCATCGTGCTGAAGGATTATGACAAGGTGGACCGCGAAAAGCTGGAGGACGTGGACCTCGTCAAGGGCCAGTTCATCGCGGGCAACCAGCTGCAGATCATCTTCGGCGCGGGCCTGGTGAACGAGATCTACGAGGTGTTCAGCCAGTATACCGGCACTGCCGGCAGTTCCATGGCCGAGGTCAAGGCCGAGGCCGCCAAGAAGATGAACCCCCTGCAAGCCATCATCAAGTCTTTGTCCGACGTGTTCGTGGACATCATGCCCGGCATCCTGGCGGCAGCCCTGCTCAGCGGCCTGACCGGCGTGCTCAGCCAGTGGGACGTGGTGGAAAGCAACGCCACTCTCTTTGCCATCAACAAGCTGGTCAGCCTGGCCTCCAACGGCATTTTCAGCATCCTGCCCCTGGCGGTGTGCTATTCGGCCTGCAAGCGCTACGGCGGCAAGCCCATCCTGGGCCTCGTGATGGGCGCCATCATGCTGGACAGCTCGCTGGCCAACGCCTACGACGCCGCCAAGGGCATCGTGGACGTGCAGACCATCAGCCTGTTCGGCTTTGACATCGAGCTGGTGGGCTTCCAGGGCGGCATCATCATCGCTCTGATGATGGGCTTCGTCATCGCCAAGCTGGACATCTTCTTTGACAAAAAGATCCCCGACGTGGTCAAGCTGCTGTTCAGCCCCATGTGCTCGGTGCTGATCTCCACCGTCCTGCTGTTCACCATCGTGGGCCCTGTGGGCCGCCTGCTGTCCAACGGCATCACCAACGGCCTGGTCTGGATGACCCAGAACCTGGGCGTCATCGGCTACATGGTCTTTGCGGGCGTCCAGCAGATCATCGTCATCACCGGCTTGCACCATATCTTCGGCGCCATCGAGGCGCAGCTGCTCTCGGACACCGGCCGCAACTTCCTCAACCCGCTGATGAGCGTGGCCCTGATGGGCCAGGGCGGCGCCGTGCTGGGCTACCTCGTCCTCAACTTCAAGAACAACAAGGTCAAGGAGCTGTGCATCCCCTCCTTCATTTCCACCCTGTTCGGCATCAGCGAGCCTGCCATCTTCGGCGTCAACCTGCGGTATAAGTTCCCGCTGGTGGCCGGCTGCATCGGCGGCGCGTGCGCAGGCGCTTACGCCTTCTTCACCAACCTGGCGGCCCTGGGCTTCGGCACCACCGCCCTGCCCGGCCTGGCCATCTGCGACCCCGCAAACGGCGGCTATATCAACTACATCATTGCCCACCTCATCGCCCTGGGCATCGGCATGGCTTTGACCATCATCTTTGGCAAGGCCACCGCGAAAAAGCAGGCCTGAAACACCCATACATCCATCCCTGACCGCCCGAGCCGCACACCGCCGCCCGGGCGTTCGGGCTTATCAGGAGGCGTCTCATGGAAAACCCGACCTATCCCGCCCAGATCGCCCAGGCTTACGCCCGCATGGCCGAGCTCCCGCCCGACCCCTGGCGGCCTGCCTATCACCTCAGCCCCCTGTCCGGCACCCTCGCCGACCCCGACGGCCTGTGCCAGGTGGGCGGCGTGTACCATATCTTTTACGTCACCAATCCCCTCGGCTGCCTCACCACCCAGCGCACTTCCTGCGTGTGGGGCCACTACTCCACCCGGGACTTTGTCCACTACCGCCGGGAGACCACCGCCATCTTTCCCGACACCGCCCGCGACCGGGACGGCGTCTACAGCGGCTCGGCCCTGGTGGACGGGGACAAGCTCTATCTTTACTACACCGGCAACGTCCGCCACCACGGCGACTTCGATTACATCCACGCCGGCCGGGAGCAGAACGTCCTGCGGGTGGAGAGCGCCGACGGCGTCCACTTTACCAATAAGACCCTGCTGCTGACCAACACGGACTTCCCCGACTGGGTCACCTGCCATGTGCGGGACCCCCAGATGCTGCGGCAGGACGGGCAGGTCCTGATGCTGCTGGGAGCCCGCACCCAGGCCGACGAGGGCTGTCTGCTGGTCTATGCCAGTGGGGACGGGGTCCATTTCCGCCATGTGCACACCGTCCGCACTCCCGAGCCCTTCGGGTATATGTGGGAGTGCCCCGACTATGCCTGCCTGAACGGCCAGCAGCTGCTGCTCTGCTCGCCTCAGGGCATCCCCCATCAGGAATACGAATACCAGAACGCCCACCAGTGCGGCTGCCTGGAACTGACCGGCCGGCTGGACGCCGGCGCCGCGGCGGGGGCCTTCCATTCCTTTGACTATGGCTTTGACTTTTACGCCGTGCGCAGCCTGCGGGCGGCGGACGGACGCACCCTGCTCATCGCCTGGATGGGGATGTCGGAGGCGGATTACGGCCGCACCCCCGCCGCCGGTCACGGCTGGGACCAGGTGATCGCCCTGCCGCGGGAACTGACCTGGGAGAACGGCCGGCCCTGCCAGCGGCCCCTGCGGGAACTGCGGGCCCTTCGAGGTGAATGCCAGGCGGCCGGCTGCGATGCCGGCGCGGCATGGGACAGCCGCCGGTGCGAGCTGGTGCTGCACCCCCAGCCGGGGCAGGACGTGTCTTTGCATCTGTTCGAGGACGGCCTGCTCTCCTACGACGCCGCCGGCAAGGTGCTGACGCTGGACCTCTCGGGCAGCTGCGGAGCGGGGCGCACCGTCCGCCGGATGAAGCTGGACCGGCTGGACACACTGGACCTGTTCCTGGACGGCTCCGCCCTCGAAGCCTTTGTCAATGACGGCGAGGCCGTGCTGGCCAGCCGCATCTTCGGCCAGAGCAGCCGCGTGGCCGCCGCGCCCTTTGCCGGCCGGGCAGAATTTTATCCCATGCGCCCCATTGTTATTGAAGACTGCCGGGAACATGGTGTATAATCAATCTAAAGACACGCACAGGGGCCAGGCCCGCAGGTCTGACCCCCTTTTTCATGTGTCTGCCACAGGATAGAGATAAGAAAGGATCTGCAGCCATGGCAATCGAATTTCACAAGGAAAGCCAGACCTTCCATCTGCACAACGCTTGGATCAGCTACATCTTCAAAGTCCTGCCCAGCGGCCATCTGGGCCAGCTGTACTACGGCAGGGCCATCCACGACCGCCCCGATTTCGACCACCTGTTCGAGACGGCTTACCGCTCCATGTCGGTGCACTATTTCGACGGGGAGCCCGCCTATTCCCTCGAGCACATCAAGCAGGAGTACCCCACCTGCGGCACGGGCGACATCCATCTGCCCGCGCTGGACGCCGCCGCGCCCAACGGCAGCCGCCTGCTGGACCTGCACTACCAGTCCCACACCATCGCGCCGGGCAAGCCGCCCCTGGAAGGCGGCGAACTGCCCTCCACCTATGTGGAGTCCCCCGACGAGGCCGTCACCCTGACCGTCACTCTGGCCGATGCGCTGGCCGGCGTCACGGTGGACCTGGTCTACACCCTGTACGAGGGGCTGCCCGTCCTGACCCGCCACGCCGTCATCGGCTACACCGGCGAAGGCACGCTGCGTCTGGACCGGGCCATGAGCTTCTGCCTCGACCTGCCCGACATGGACTACGACCTGGTAGAGCTGACCGGCGCCTGGGCCCGGGAGCGCCACGTCGTCACCCGGCCGCTGGCCCACGGCGTGCAGGGGGTGTACTCCCTGCGGGGGTGCTCCAGCCACCACTTCAACCCCTTCCTCGCCCTCAAGCGGCATGAGACCACCGAGTTTGCGGGGGAGGTGTACGGCTTCAGCCTGGTGTACAGCGGCAACTTTGCCGCCCAGGCCGACGTGGACCCCTACCACGTCACCCGTGTGACCATGGGCATCCATCCCCAAGGCTTCCGCTGGGACCTGCATTCGGGCGAGCGCTTCACCACCCCCGAGGCGGTGCTGGTCTACTCTGAACAGGGCCTGAACGGGATGTCCCAGACCTACCACCAGCTCTACCGCACCCGGCTGGCCCGGGGCGAGTGGCGGGACAAAGTCCGCCCCATCCTGGTGAACAACTGGGAGGCCACCCCTATTTCGACTTTACCGAAGAAAAACTGCTGGGTCTTGCCGCCGAGGCCAAGCGCCTGGGCATCGAGCTGTTCGTTCTGGACGACGGCTGGTTCACCAACCGCAACGACGACCACGGCGGCCTGGGCGACTGGCAGATCAACTACGAGAAGCTGCCCGACGGCATCCAGGGCTTTGGGGCAAAGCTGCACGAGATGGGCCTGCTGTTCGGGCTGTGGATCGAGCCCGAGATGGTGAACGCCGGCACCGCCCTGTGGAACGAGCACCCCGACTGGGTGCTGCATGAGCCGGGCCGCCGCCCCCAACAGGGCCGCTTCCAGTATGTGCTGGACTACTCCAACCCCGCCGTCGTGGACTGGATCTTTGCGCGGCTGTGCAGCGTGCTGGACGGCGCGCCGGTGGACTACATCAAGTGGGACATGAACCGCAGCATCAGCGACGCCTATTCCTGCACGGCGGCCAGCGATGCCCAGGGCATGGTGCTGCACAAGTACATCCTGGGGGTGTACCGGCTGTACCGGCTGCTGACCGAGCGCTACCCCCACATCCTGTTCGAGTCCTGCGCTTCGGGCGGGGCCCGGTTCGACCCGGGGATGCTGGCCTGCGCGCCCCAGTGCTGGACCAGCGACGACACCGACGCGGTCGAGCGGCTGCGCATCCAGTACGGCACCTCCTTCGTCTATCCCGTGTCCAGCATGGGGGCCCATGTGGCCGCCGCGCCCAACCATCAGGTGGGCCGGATCACCTCTCTGACCATGCGGGCCAACGTGGCCATTTTCGGGGCCTTTGGCTACGAGCTGGACCTGACCGCCCTGGGCGAGCACGGCCAGGACCTGGTGGCCCGGCAGGTGGCCTTCGTCAAGAAATACCGCGAGCTGCTGCAGTTCGGCACCTTCTGGCGGCTCAAGAGCCCCTTTGAGGGCAACGAGGCCGCCTGGATGACGGTGTCCTCCGACCAGCGCACCGCCCTGGTGGGCCAGTATTTGATCCTGCAGGAGGTCAACGCCGGATACCGCCGGCTGCGGCTGGCGGGTCTCGACCCCGACCGCCTCTACCGCGTCACCCGGCTGGGCAGCGGGGCCCGCGCCGCGGGCCAGCCCGTCACCGCCTACGGCGACGAGCTGATGCGCGCCGGCCTCGTCACCACCGACGAGGACCCCGCCTCCGAGGGGGATTTTGCCTCTCACCTGTACCTGATTGAGGCTGCAGAATGACCGCTCCCAAAGCGGTTTGAACCGAACCAACAAACCAAAAACTGCCCCCCGGCCGTTGTACCGAGGGGCAGTTTTTCTATTTTGTTGCGTTTATTTTATCGCGTCTCAGTCGGCGTCCTGCAGAGCGTCGTAGCCCTGCTCGCCGGTGCGGACCTTGATCACGTTCTCGACGTCGTAGACGAAGATCTTGCCGTCGCCCACATGGCCGGTGTAAAGCGCCTTGCGGGCGGCTTCCACCACCGCCTCCACCGGCACCTTGGAGACGACGATCTCCACCTTCAGCTTAGGCAGCAGCCGCGCTTCCACCGGAACGCCGCGGAAGTAGGCCTCGTGGCCCTTCTGCTGGCCGTAGCCAAAGACGTTGGTCACGGTCAGGCCGGTGACGCCCAGCTGTTCCAGCGCGTTCTGCAGAGGGATGAAACGGTCCTGCCGGGTGACCACCGACACTTTGGTCAGGGCAGCGCCGGCGCGGGGCTTGTGCTCCACCGGCACGGCCTGCGCCGCAGAGACCGGGGCCGCCGCGGGCATGGCCGCAGGGGCGGCATCCAGAGCGGAGAAATCGCCGGTGGGGATGGCGGGGGCAAAGTCGGGATAGGCGATGTTGCCGTGCTCGCCGATGTCCAGGCCGGCCATTTCTTCCTCAGGGCTGACACGGATGCCCACGGTGTATTTGAGGGCCAGCCAGACCAGGCCCGAGGTGACGAAGGTGAACGCGCCCACGGCCAAAACGCCCAGGATCTGGACGCCCAGCAGGCCGAAGCCGCCGCCGAACAGCAGGCCGCTGCGGGTGGCAAGGGTGGTGACGCCTTCTTCCGAGAAGATGCCCACGCACAGAGTGCCGAACACGCCGCAGCACAGGTGGACCGCCGTAGCGCCCACGGGGTCGTCCACGTGGAGCTTGTCAAAGAAGCCCACCGCGAACACCACCAGCACGCCGGCCAGCGCGCCGATGATCAGGCTGCTCTCGATGCTGACATAGGCGCAGCTGCCGGTGATCCCCACCAGGCCCGCCAGACAGCCGTTGATGGTCATGCCCAGGTCGGGCTTGCCAATCACGATCCACGAGGTGATGGTGGAGGTGAGCACCGCGGCGATGGCCGAGGTGTTGGTGGTGACCAGAATGTGCATCACGTCGGCCGGATGCTGGAAGCTCATGGTGGAGCCGGGGTTGAAGCCGAACCAGCCCAGCCACAGCACGAACAGGCCGATCACTGCCAGGGACATATTGTGGCCGGGGATGGCCTGGGCCTTGCCGTCCTTGTCGTACTTGCCGATGCGGGGGCCCAGCAGCAGCGCGCCGGCCAGCGCGGCCCAGCCGCCCACCGAGTGGACCGCCGCGTCCCCCGCAAAGTCCATGAAGCCGAGGCTGGACAGCCAGCCGCCGCCCCAGATCCAGTGGCCCACGATGGGGTAAATGACCAGCGTCAGCACAAAGGAAAAGATGATGAACGATACATACTTGATCCGCTCGGCCACGGCGCCCGACACGATGGTGGCAGCGGTGCCGCAAAAGACCAGCTGGAAGAAGAACTTGCCCCAGAAGGGCACGGTAGACGTCAGGGTGTCGTCATAGAACGACAGGTCCTGCCCGCCCAAAACGAACAGGTGCTGGGTGCCCACAAAGGGGTTGTCACCGCCGAACATCAGCCCCCACCCCAGCAGCATGAAGCCCAAAGACGACACCGCAAAGACGATAAAGTTCTTGGACAGGATGTTGACGGTGTTCTTGGCCCGCGCAAAGCCGGCCTCCACCGAGGCGAACCCCAGGTTCATAAAGAACACCAGGATGGCCGCCAGCAGCACCCACAATGTGTCCACGATCGAGATCATATCCATAGTGATTCCTCTCTCAACAGGCGGCGGGCCGGCCCGGCAGCCCCGCCGCGGCGTGTCTCTGCGGCCGGTGCGCGGGCGCTGGCAGCAGAAAAGGGGCAGGCCCAGCACAGCCTCGTTGCCGTGCGGGCCCGCCCCTTTGCGGATGGTACAGGAAAAACAAAAGCGCCGGAGGAAGTTCCCCCGGCGCCGTTGCCTTGTGTGCAGTATACGCCCGCCGGGTCCACCTGTCAAGTCGGCGCGGACAGTTTCGGCACTCTGTGCTTTATCCATAAAAGAAAGTAAATGTTTTCATGCAATATTCACAAAATCCAACCCCCGTCCAGTGACCGGCCGCCCCTGCGCTGCATAGAATGGCCCAGACCAATCATCACAAAGCAAAGGAGCATCCGCTATGGCAGCAGGAATTTTGCGCATCCACAGCTACGCCGCCCGCCGGTCCGCCCCCATGGCCGGCGTCAGCGTCACCGTCACGGGGGAAGGCTTTACTGCCAGCCGCGTCACCGGGGAGGACGGCCTGGCCGCCGACATCGAGATCGAGGCCCCGGCGTGCAGCCTCTCGCTGGACGAGAACAACACCACCGAACAGCCCTACGCGGTCTGCGACCTGGTGGCCGAAAAGCCCGGCTACCGCCCCGTCCGCATCGAGGGCGTGCAGATCTTTTCCGGCCAGGCCACCCTGGCCCACCTGGAAATGACTCCCGCCAACGCCCGCATCGTGGAGGAGGACGCGCCGGTGGTCATCCCGCCCCACCTCCTCTTTTCCGGCGGCGGCGGAAGCGGCTCCGCGCCCGACACCCCGGCAGGCAACGCCCGCGTCCTGTCGTCGGTCGTCATCCCCACCCACATCACCGTCCACCTGGGCCGCCCCAACGAGTCGGCCCGCAACGTCACCGTCTCCTTCCGCGACTACATCGCCAACGTCGCCTCCAGCGAGGTGTATCCGACCTGGGTAACGCAAAATAACCCAAATTTGCTTTTGTCTTTGCTGCGTTCTTTTTAGAAGTTCCACTCAATGGTGACGGCCTGCTGTCCGGTCTCGGGGTCCTTCGGGGAAACCACCACCCGATGCACCAAAAGTACAGCCAGCTCGCGGGTCAGGACGGGGACTTTTGCCAGCTCTGTTACCCGTTCCATCTGAGCGGCACGGGCGTCCTCCCGGACCTGCTGCTGGCCCAGGTCAGCTTCCAGCACGGCAATGCGGGCCTCAGCCTGCTGCACCTGCTGTAAAAAGGCTGCGTTCATCTGGGCGAAGGTCTCGGTGTCGATCAGGCCTGATACTTTATCCAGATACAGCTCCTGTATGGCCTTGCGGCGGCGGTCTACGTCGGTTTGCAGCCGCCGGCGCTCCTCCTTGAGGGCCTGTACCCGCCGCCGGGCAGGAGTATCCGTTTCGGGCAGTTCGACCTGCTGCGGGTCGAACCAACTCGCTGCATACTCCCGTATCCGTTCAAGCACCAGGTCCTGCAGGGCATCCAGACTGGTACAGGTTTTATTCGAACAGCGTTCGGGCGCACGCTGGTGGGTGCGGCAGCGGAGATACCGCCGCCGCGCGCCGTCGGTTCGAACGCTCCCACTGCCAGTCTGCTCCATGACCGCCCCACAGCTCCCGCAGACCACCAGCCGGGCCAGAGGGTGGACCTGGCCGCCCGCTCCACTACGAGCGCGACCCTGCAGCATCTGCTGGACCATCTCAAAGGTCTCCCGGTCGATGATCGGTTCATGGGTGCCCGGCACTACGATCCACTGGGATGTCGGCAGCCAGACTGTCCGTTTGGATTTGTAACTGACCTTTTTATGACGGCCCTGGACCAGGTCTCCCGTATAGGTGCGGTTGCGCAGCATCTGGTAGACCGTCGCCGGCCCCCAGAGGGGCGGTTCAGGCCCTTGCATAACGGCCTTGTAGGGAACACCGTGCTGCTGTTTGTAGGCAGTAGGACTGGGGACCCCTTCGCTGTTGAGTATTTGCGCGATTTTATGCGTCCCGATCCCGCTGCGGGCCATCTCGAACATTCGTTCCACCACGACAGCCGCTTCCGGGTCGATGACCAGATGTCCTCGGGCGTCCGGGTCCTTGCGGTATCCGTACAGCGCAAAGGAAGCGATGTATTGCCCCTCTCGCCGCTTGTGGTCCAGCACCGAGCGGACGTTGTTGGACAAGTCCTCCAAATACCACTCATTGACCAATCCGTTGATCTGACGGGATTTCTTGTTGGCGCGGTCGTCGGTATCCACATGGTCCACCACCGCGATGAAGCGTATCCCCCACTCGACGAACTTGCCATGCAGGTACTTTTCTACCAGCTCCATGTCCCGGGTAAAACGGGACTGGGTCTTGGCCAGCACTACATCGAACCGGTGCTGGCTGGCGGCTTCAATCATCGCGTTGAAGGCCGGCCGGTCCCGGTCGATGCCCGAATAGTCCTCATCCGAATAGATTTGGTAAATATCAAAACCTTTTTGGACCGCGTACTCGATCAGCATCGACTTCTGGTTCTGGATGCTCTCCGATTCACCGGTCTTGTGTTCATCCTCCTTGCTCAAACGGCAGTAAATAGCTGCTCTCATCGTTTACACCTTTCCTTTCGGTGTAATCGCCTACCCAAAGTATACCGCATCTCCCCTCCTGTCGCAACGATGCCGCTTGCTTATTCATAGCAGCGCGGTTCTCGGGCAGTGTCCAATGTATTCAAGTATACGCCGCCGATATACCGCGTGAATACTTGTTGAAAGCATTCCCGGCGCTGCCGCTCGTTCTCAGTATGAAAGGTCTCGTGCAGGATAAAAGGCGTTTTCTTCACAGCTTCCCTCCTCTGCCACACGTGTCTTTTCGGACACTACCCAATGTATTGCCGCACTTTATCGTCAAGAACTCCCCCTGTTTGTCCCACTATTCAGAATTTCATGGGCAGCACATTTTCATTCCTCCCATGCTCTGATCTCAGGCAGACGGAGCCGAAGCTCATCTTTGCCCTTTGGCGTGAACAGGGTATAGCACCCGGTGCGCGCGCTGTGACGATAATGAAAGTCCCGAACGATAAAAAGCCCCCGCTGGAACGGTTCGGCATAAGGCATCAGATTCCCAGCGGGGGCGCGGTACAGATATTTTTCTTTTTGCAGAAAGCGGCAGAACAGCCGCTCGGGCACATCCAGCTCTTTTGCAGTTGCACGGATGTTGGTGCTGTCGCCCGGCTCAACAAAAGCATCGAAGTAGTCGGCTTTGGGCTTCAAGAGGAGCAGGTCTTTTTCAAGCCGTTCGCTCTTTTCCTTTTCCCGCACAAGCGCCTCCGCAAAGTGATAGAGGACCGCAGGGTCCTGTTCGATCTGCCGGGCGAGAGAGTCGCCGAGATAACCGCCATGCCGATGGATCGCCGGAAGCACCTCATCGAACACCCAGCGTTCAAACTCCATTGCCGCGGGGAGCTTGCTGTGGACGATCAGCCGGTACACATCGCCCTCGGGGATGAGTTTCGCGAGCTGTTCGCCGCCGGCTGTAGGGAGTCGGTAAATTACCGACCCCTTGCAGTGGGCGGTAACGGCGTCTGCCGGACGCTTATACCCCAGCGACTTTGCCACGTCGCTGGCGCAGAATAGATATTTTCCATCCGCCTGAATCACGCGAATCTGACCGAACGCAGGATTATTGAAGCAAGTCATTTTTTTCATAGCTGCAAACCTCCGCTGTTATACCGCAAATTTATCGCTGCGCAGCGGCCTTGCCCGAATCGTTTTCAAGCTCTTGTCCATCGGACACCTAACAAACAGGCAAGTCCTGTATTTGAACTTCGGCTGGTAGTATTCGCACCGCATACAGCAGGGCGGGCGCTTGTCGATCTTTGCTTCGTGCCGACGTTCCTGCTTCTGAAGCAGCTTCTCGACCCGCCGTACCGCTTTGTTTTTCTCAGTCATGGGAACCGCCTTTCGCTTTCCGTCTGTCGTTCAGCCACTGATCCAGGTCCTTGTAGCAGCAGGCGCTGACACAGGGGCTTCCTTTTGCATAGCAGCATCCCTCGCACTTCTTTTCCTGCTCGGTCACAATGGCCTCTGCCAGATAATAGCAGTTCGCTTCGCCCAAGATGCAGCCTGTCTTCCGATTTTTCCAGAACGCACAGAGCGCACAGTCCAGGGGCCGGTCCGCATGATACCGCACACCGTTCACAACGATCAATCTTTGCTCCGCCATTTTGTTCCTTCCTTTCCTGTTTTTGGGGAGTAAAAAGAAAAGCGGCTCCGATCCACTGTTTTCACAGTACATCAGGGCCGCTATGTAAGTTTCCTCTAAGAAATGGTGGCACGTTGTTGACAGATACAGGTTCTGTAATCGGTGGTGCAGATGATTCTAGGCTGCTGTGGGTTCCAAATCAATGGGTACGTTTCCTCTTATGAAGTGTGGTTCGGCATAGCGAGCAATTCACGTACCCTCGCTTCAAGCAGCTTCTCGATGGCTTGCAGATGCCTCTCCGGCAGGTTGAGAATAGGGTGCCGTTTGAAGCGGAAGCCGATCATTCGGCGGAGCTGTTCTTTCTGCAGCGGCCCCATGACCGCCGCGCATACTTCTTCATACGAAACGCCGTAGGGATTGGCGCGCGTTCTGGCATACTCATCCAGATGAAGATAATCATCTTCACCGGCATAGCAGAATAGGGACAGCCCGTTATCAAAGATAGGGGCCGGTGCGACGATCTCACCGCTGTGGTTGTCCCGCAGGAGGCCGAAATTGCCGAAGTGCCGGTCCTCGTTGTAGATCAGCGCATCGAACACCAGCATACTGCGAAGCTGCTCGGAGAACGTCTTTCCCAGTTTATTATAATAGTCAAGGCAGGCGGCGATTCCGCCGCTTTTGACCAGCCGCCCAATGGGGATGTAAGAGGTGTCTATATTGGTGAACAGCGCGCATTTGGACGCGGTGATTCCCTTCCAGTTTTCCAGATCATAATGCACGGCGTTCAGATGCATGATTTCTGCAATTTGTGAAGCGTAGTATTCGCAGTACGGCTCTCGGCCGGCATTGGACGCACCAGTCGTGCCCCCCTTATAAAGATAGATGCCATCGTCCTCTACATAACGCCACGCTTTGGGCAGCATGCCACCGGTGGTCAGTTCCGGCGATGTGGTGAACACTTGCCGGCTGCCGCCCGCGCCGGTATAGGCCACCAGCGCCAAAATCTCCGAGAAGCGGTTCTCATAGAGGTTGTACTGAGAGAACGTGCCCTCGAAGCTTTCCGGCACGACCCAATAGCTGTCGTTGAGAGAAAGCCCCTTACACACGTCGATGATGCCCTTAGTATCGTTGCGGCTGAGTCCCAACGTTTTGAGGATCTCGTCCACAAAGGCGCGGTTCTTGGGGATTACCCGCCGCTCCAGCCAGCGAATGATTCCTTCGCCGCTGCGCTCCATATCCAGAGGCAGCAGGCGGGCCTGCGCCTCATTGATCGAAACGATCCCCGCCACAAGGCCAGCCAGTCCCCGCTTTTCCATCACAAAGCGCATTAGCTCGGTATCATAAAGTCGAAGACTGTATCTACTTTCCATCCAAAGGCCCTCCCTTTTTTGCTGCTTTCATGGTATCACAGGACGCCGCATCCTGCAAGAGAAAGATGCAGATTACCCCCATCTCACAACCAGCCTCATCCAAAGCCAAGGCTAATACGCAGACAGTGCGATATGTTTTCCATTTCTTCTTGCGAAAGTTTGCCGATATACCCCTGTACCCTTCCTTTGTCAATAGGTCTGGGCGACTCGCATATAGCCATCGACGGGGCGCTCAAACAGCGGTTGCGAATGATGCAGTGGGTCGGCATCGTTTTCTTTTTGATCTTTGTTGTAAGCGGTACGACGATCAAAACCGGTGAAAAATGATTTCCGCTGTCGTTTTGAACCACGACCGCCGGTCTGACTCCACCCTGTTCGCAGCCACGGCTCGGATTCAGATCCACAAGGTAAACATCGCCGCGCTTGTAATGCCATCCGGTCTTGAGCGGTTTTGGCTTATACTTCATAATTTCTTCTACTCCTTTCCTCCGGCCTGCCAGCTGATATGTAACAGCAGGCCACTCGCATGGCCCGCCCTACGTATTCAAGCAGTGGCTTATACCACATTGAATCGTTCTATCGGTTTCCGTATTTGTCCACGACTTCCCCGGAAACGCAGGCGCTCTGTCCTGCCGGGCCTCTTTCAAACGACCGGCAGCTTACCGGTTCCATAGGATGTTCCCTCCCCGTGGTTCGCACCGGGCCGCCCGAAAGCGGAAGTCTCATCATTCTGCGCCGCCTCATCGCCCTGAGAGGAGCTGCCTCTCTGTTACGCCAGCTTACTGCTCCTTCCCTCAGTGGGAGATCCTGGCATTTGCTGCGGATGTAGCTCTGCGCCGCAGGGAATGTATCTGAAAGAGGGTATATTCTGTTTTCAAAGTTCTGCTGTTTGGTACGGTTTTATTATACAGCATACTTTACGCTCTGTCGTGGCCCCAACAGGTCTAGTTCGCTAGACCTAATATGATGTTTTTTCAATAAAAAGCAAAAAGGCCCGTCCAGCGAAGCAATATGGTGCTTCGACGGACGGGTTTTATACATTCTTTGTGTTCTTGGAAGCTGCTCAGTTCCTTATTCGTAAGTTTTTTGCCCAAAACAGAAGTGCGCCAAATGCTGGTGATCTCCTAAAAACCGGTGATGTGTTTCGTGGTAATGGGCGAAATCAAATCCCATGTGATACAGCTCCAGCAGTTTGACCAGGATCAGGTGCAGGTGATGTTTTGTGTGATCGGCAATTTGGGCGGCATCATATCCCAATGTGGTCAGGTGATATACTTCCTCGCTATCCAGCAATAGATGGGATGAGAGCGCGTTGGAATGATACTCAGAAAGATGCCCTTGCAAAACGCAGCCGATTCTGGGATGACTGGCGGTCTCTGCGTGCGCAGCTTCCATATACCGGCTCAGCGCGTACCCGCAGACCATCTGTCTTGTTGGGTCATCCAGTTTCTGGCTGACGTATACCTTACGCTGATCCCAATGAAAGGTGAAGAACCCGAGCGCATCCTTCAGGCTGTGAATCTCATGGATTTGAAGACCGGTAGCTTCGGTCAAACTGCAAATATCCCTTGACCCAACGCGCTGTACAAGTTCATTGGCTTTCTGGTGCAACAAAAAAGAATTCATATTTGAGTACCCTTTCCCTCCCCGGTATGGACTGAGAAAAACATCAAGCCTCTTTTTGCTCGTGTTTCTCCTTCTCGCGTTTTTCTTCCCGATATTGGAAGTAGGCGCGGTGCATCACAAACATGATAGCGTCCATATCCTCGGCAGACAGCTCTCCTGTGGCGAAGAGTTCAGAAAGTTCCTGAGCAAGCTGCTTTGCTTCCTCACGTTCATTTTCTGCATAATTGGCAGCCGCATCGTCCATAAAGGATACTTCATCAGAATATAGGTAACTGACTGGTACATGAAAAATATCCGCAAGCTTCTGGTAAACCTCCCGGTTTCTGGGATACCGTCCATCCCGCTCGTACCCGATGATAGTGCGATGATGGACCCCCAGTATCTTTGCCAGTTCGGCCTGTGTCATCCCATTTTCCTTTCTTAATTTGTGGACCTTCTCGCCGAATCTCATCCTGATTAACCTTTCTGCATTCCTGCCGCTGTCTTTTATATGCAACTATATTACACATGAAACAAGAAAAAGACATCTGATTTGCATAAAGCTCTTGACATGTGCCGTTTCATTGCATATAATAGTGCTATATTTTACCACTTTACATCATTATATAGGATTTGTTCGCCAAATGCAAGAGGGGAGAGTGAAATCACTTGGCAAAACGCATTTCTTTCATAGCTTCTTAGATGAACTCGGATTCGCTGGTCGCTGTTCCATCAACGCCACGAATCCCTCCACACCATAGTAAAGGAGGCCAAAATGAAACATCACAGCGAAGCCTGGACACCATTTTCATGGCATTGCCCGCACTGCGGCAATTTGGCCCAGGCTCATATGTCCGCCAATGGCACTATGAAAACCAAATGTGCATCCTGTTGCACAGTATTGGTCAGGCGCAAAATAGGCCGGCGGCATATTCGCCTTGATGTCTACGCACCCAAGAAGGAGCACGAAGAATCCGCATACGAATGAACCAAATCACATAACCGAGCATAACGACGGAACGGTTGAGGTGAAACAGACTGCGTAAATCCGTTGCCAGGTCATTTGTCTGTATAAAACCGGTGTGTTGAACCAAATCACAACATGAGAGGCCACCGGCAAGGATTGGATTTCCTTTTTATTTGGAATCCAGCCTTGCCGGGGCTTTTTGTTTTCGGCAAGGCTTTTGAAAATCATTTGAGAGCCTGATATGCATTAAAGGCTGAGGATACATATTGTTTTCCGTTTTGGAAAATCAGTATCAGTACCCTTTTTCTTTTCTGCGCCTGTATCAGGTTTTTGAGATCAAAAGGCGTACTGTCCGTATCCTTTTGCCCTATCAGGCAGAAAGGAGACTATTATGTTCTTTGATCTGCAAAACTTTGGAATGCGCGTCCAGGAGGCCCGCATGCGAAAAGGCCTCACCCAGATGGCCCTTGCTGCTATCCTTGACGTGAATCCTCAATACATCAGCCGCATTGAGCGCGGTGTTAATGCTTGCTCATTGGGCTTTCTGAGTGCTCTGGCGCACGCTTTGGATGTAAGTACTGATTACCTTCTGACCGGCAAGCAGACAGAATTAGATACCGTTAGAAAGCAGTTGACTCTCGTGCTCAAGCAACTTTCCTCTGTGGTTGAGAATATGTAAATCAGTTTGTCACACGACATGGATGTTGTAATCAATCGCATCCATGTCTTTTTGTAAATGATGCAAATATTTTGCTTTTAGACATTGAAGTAAACCTTCGTGTTCTGTATAATGGATGCAAAAGAGTTTTGTACGGTAAATCTTCTGGAGGGGATGAGGATGCGAATCCTGTCGTGGAACATAAACGGACTGCCATCCTGTCTGAAAAGCGGCGCATTCGAGCCGCTGCGGACGTATCAGGCAGATGCGATCTGCCTGCAAGAAATACGCACGCGAGCGGAGCCTGTCATTCTGGAAGGCTACCGTCATTACTGGCACCACAGCATCCGGGACAAGTATTCTGGCACAGCCATGCTGCTGCGGGAAGAACCGCTACGGGTCCACTATGGCCTGACCGATGATTTTGACGACTCTGAGGGCCGTGCCATCACCGCCGAACTGCGGGATTTCTTTCTGGTGAATGTCTATGTTCCCAACTCGCAGCAGACTTTTTATCGCCACGCCTACCGCCGGGAATGGGATGCCGTGCTGCGGGCCTATGTGCGGGACCTGCTGTACGACAAGCCGGTCGTGATCTGTGGAGACTTCAACGTCGCACGGGAGAGTATTGACATCTACCCCGAGAATATGCGGCTCTACTGGGCAGAGCAGGGCTATGCCTCAGACGAGCGGTCTGACCTGGAAACGCTGCTGGAGGAAGGGCTGACGGACGCCTATCGGGCGCTGCACCCCGGCGTCCGCAGTTATACCTGGTGGAGCAACCGTTTGTACAAGCGAAAAGAGGGGCGCGGGTGGCGGCTGGACTACTTTCTTGTTTCGGATGAGATGATGGATTCGGTCCGGGACGTGGTGCATTTACAGGACGTTTACGGCTCAGACCACTGTCCAATCCTGCTGGAGGTCGCACCATGAGCATGGAGTTTGAACCCTGTACCGACGAATATCTGACCATGCTGTGGGAACACATCGACTTGAAAGCCGCTGAGGAAAAGCTGGCCGATTTGCAATACCAGCTTACCCGCGCAGCGTACCGGAAAGACGGCGCGGCCATCGAGGAACTGCAAAATACCATTGTTCGCGACCTGGACATCAAATGTCTGGCCGTCCGCCATGTAGTCGGTTCCTCGTCTAGCCCTGGTGTGGATGGGGTCAAATGGCGGACGCCGGCCGAAAAGATGCGGGGCGCCATGTCGCTGACCTCCAAGGACTATCACCCCTCACCGCTGCGGCAGATCATGCTGGTGGCCAAGAACACCGGCAAAAGCGGTATCCGCAACTGCCCACCTACCGCGACCGGGCCATGCTGGTGCTGTACGGATATGCCCTTATCCCTGTGACTGAAGCATACGCCGAGCGGAAGCGCCACCCGAAGATGGCGCTTGCAAAAGTAAAGGCAAAATATTGGTATCAGGAAGCGGACGGCCGCTACTGCTATGCGCTGCCCGACGACAAGAGCGTCCGGGTGGTCCGGCTGGCTGATACCGTTCTTTTGACCCTCAAAAAGCCAAAGACCAACGAAAATCCTTTCACCAACCGCGCCTACCACGAGAATCGCCTGCACACCCGAGAAATCCACAATGTAACGGGACCTTACCGGGCTATATGGGAACGGCAGGAAGGCCGCTGCTACTATTGCGGCAGGCCGATCCTGTCCGACCAGCCCCGCACGACTGTGCAGATCGACCTTGATAAAGTTCCGTCCATCCCTAACTCCGCCTATATCCACCAGAGCTGCGCCGCCAATGAGTTCGAGATCGTTCGCACAATGGAGGACATTTCTGCCCTCACGCCCTACGATATGAAGGCCATCCTGGAGGGCATCGCGGCGGAAAGGCCCCGGCACAGCCGCACCAAAAAGCCTATCACCCAGAGCTGGAAACACTACAAGCTCAAGCAATTTTTCGCTGCCAGCACCGAGCGTTCCATCACACTGACATTCCAGCAGCTGGAAGCGATTGACGATCAGCCTTTGCCCAAAACAGCCAAAACAGACCGCAGCTGGTGGAATCCTCGCCCAAACTGCAACATGATCGCAGAAGCATGGCTGACCGAGGGGTACGAACTGTACAGCATCAATCTGGCAGCAGAGAAGTTGACGCTGCACCGGCAGCATGGCACATCCAAGCTCACTATTCCGAAAGAGTTTACGGACGGCCCCTTGCCAGAGAATGCTGTCTATGAATTGGAGACACATATGCAGTACATCATCAAAAAGTACGGATTAAAAAAGCCGCGCAAATAGCGCAGCTCTTGCTTATGCCAATGATTCGATGCTTTCCAAAGGGATGACAATAACCTTTTCCTTCCCCACCCCCGGCCCCGTATGCGGACTGTCCAGCACAAGGCGCAGGGCTTTTTGGACAGGGTCCAGGGTTTGGACGGTGCCGGTCACGGTGTGGTAGCGTCCCACCGGCGGGTCGGCCGGGCAAAGCAGGTCAGGCACAAAATACCGCACTGTGACGGTCATGCCGCGGCGCAGAGCAGCCAAGCGGGCCGAGAGAGCGGCCTTCTCCTCGTCGGACAGTTCTGCCTTTGGCACCCGCAGGGTTTGCGCGCCTTCTTCGGCCAGCTCGTCGTCAAAGCCCCGCAAAGCCGCAAAGGGGCTGAAGATTTTAGCCCGGCTGCCCAGGCTCATGCGGGGGTGCTTGGCGGAGGGCTCAGGGCGCTCCATCTGCAAAATATCGGCGTATTTCTGGCTGACAATGCACCCCTCTTTTGAGTTTTTGTAATCATCCATGGCAGTTCCCTCACTCAGCCTTGTGTCCGCCGATCCGCCCGTTGCGGTCCCGCATGGTCGCCCCTTCCAGATAGTTGGAGCCCTTGAGCACCGCGTTTTTGCCGAACCGTTTCTTGAGGCCCAGCATGGCCTCCTGCAGGCTCTTTTCCTTTTCCAGACTGGCGGCGTCGGTGAAAAAGTCGGTCTGGAAGATGCCCTCGTCCCGCACCACGCGGTTAGCGGTGAGGGTCAGGCGGCGGACTGTCAGCCGGGGGTCTGCGATGCGGTCGAACAGCGCCGCGGCTGCGGCCTGCAGCTGGCTGCCCAGATTGGTGGCCGATTCCAACCGGACACTGCCATGAGCCGGCTTTGGCAGAGTGCGGCCGTACCGGTCGATGTGCACCGGGCCGCGATAGCCGCCCTTGTCGCAGTTTTCCCGGTCGTAGCCGATGTCCAGAGTCAGGCCGTCGGTGACGAGGCCCTTGTCCATCAGCTGGTAGACCAGGCTGTCCGTCATTTCCTGGACGATCAGCCGCGTTTTTTCATAATCGTAAGGGCAGGACAGCACCTGCCCCTCACAGATGCTGTTCGACTCGGGGCGGTAGGCGTTGATCTCTTTCATGCCGCAGGGCTCGATGCCCCAGGCGTGGTCGATCAAAATTTCTGCGTCCACCCCGAACTCCCGGTACAGCATATCTTCGCTGTAAAGGCTGGCGCGGGCCAGCTCGCCCATGGTGTGGATGCCGTGCTTTTCCAGCCGCCGCACTGTGCCGGGGCCCACCTGCCAGAAGTCGGTGAGGGGCTTGTGGTCCCACAGCAGATAGCGGAAGGATTCCTCGTTCAGCTCCGCGATGCGGACGCCATCCTTGTCGGGGGCGGCGTGCTTGGCAGTGATGTCCATCGCCAGCTTGGCCAGGTAGAGGTTGGAACCAATGCCCGACGTGGCGGTAATGCCGGTAGTATACAGCACCTCCCGGATCATAGTCTTAGCCAGGTCGTGAGGGGCCATGTTGTAGTAGGCCAGATAAGGCGTGGCGTCGATGAATACCTCGTCGATGGAGTAGACCACCATGTCCTCGGGGGCCACATATTTCAGGTAGATGCCGTAGATTTGCCGGGAGACTTTTTCGTAGTAGGCCATCCGGGGTGGGGCCACCAGGTAACTGATCTCCAGAGCAGGGTCCGCCGCCAGGGCTTTGGCGTCATAGCTGGGAGCGGCGAGGGCCCACTTACCCTCCTTTTTCACGGCGGTGCGGCTGCGGATGGCCGCCCGCAGCCGGGCGTCGTTGGCCTCCTTGACTTTCTGCACTACCTCGAACAGCCGCGCCCGGCCCGGGATGCCCAGCGCTTTCAGAGAGGGAGAAACTGCCAGGCAGATGGTCTTTTCGGTGCGGCTGGCATCGGCCACCACCAGATTTGTGGTCAGCGGGTCCAGGCCCCGGGCAGCGCACTCTGCCGAGGCATAGTAACTTTTCAGGTCAATGGCAAAATAGGTGCGCGGGCCGGACATGGCGCTCTCCCTCCTTTCTCGGAATGTTACGCGGTGACAGTCTTTTCCACAAACCACCGGCCCACCCGCCCGATGAACTGTGAGCCGATGTGCTCAAAATACAGTTGTTTCTCCCGCCCCTGGATCAGGACGGTGAAGCAGTCCCCTGCCGTGCTGTTGCCCACCATCCCTGCCGGGCGGAAGTCCCGCACCGCCTCAATGGCAAAAGTGCGTCCGTCTGCCCAAGTGATGGACAGGGGCACCATGGAGCCAGTAGTGTCAAACTCGGATGTCACTTTGACGTAGATGCGTTCGGTATGAGACTTTCCGGTTCTGCGGCCTTCCATGTGAGTCACCTTCCTGATCGTAGTTTTGGAAAGAGTGGTGTCTTTATGATTATATGGTAGCGCAGATTATACAAGTTGTCAATGCATTTTCTTATAACAACTTAAAGTTTTATCCATGCAATAGCCCCCATGCCCTACAAAAAAGGTAACCGCCCTATAATCGCCCGTCCCGACAGACCCAGCTACCATCCAGGCAGACCATGTTGAGCATTTCAGAGACAAAAAGAGCTGCCGCAGCAAGTGCGGCAGCCCGGGGCTCCAGGGATGTTGTCAAACGATTTTTGTTATTCAGGTCAAGTGAGGATTCTTTCTTCCAGGTAGTTTCTCTGTATGTAGTTGGAAAAGATCTCTATGAACTGCACAGCAGACGGGCGATTGTCCAGTGGGTATCCTGCAATTTGTACCAACTGCAAAAATCGGACGCTGAGCGACACCTGCACGGAGTTTTAGCGACACTTTCACGCTGTAAAGCGACATCTCAGGGAAATTCCTCTATAATGGTTACGCGCACCATCTATGTGCGACTAATCATCATTCATGGGGGAAAAAATGGTAAATTACAAAGAAATTCTCTACCGATTGTCACTGAACCAGAGCCAGCGGCAAATCCGTAACAGCGTGCATTGCTCCGATAACACGATCCGTGCAGTACAACAAGCGGCCAAAGATAGGAATCTAACCTGGCCCCTCCCCGACGACATCGCCAACGCCGAACTGGAACAGCTTCTCTTCCCAACCAAGCACAAGGCATCCAGCCAATACGCCGAACCAGACTATCCGTACATCCACCGCGAACTGGCCCGGTCGGGCGTGACCCTGACGCTGCTCTGGGAAGAATACTGCGCGAAGTGCAATGAGGCCGGTCAGAAGCCGTACATGAGCACCCAGTTTGGCGAACGGTACCGCCGTTGGGCGCGCATTACAGGGGCGACCATGCGCATCCAGCACAAACCGGGGGATGCCATGCAGGTGGATTGGGCCGGCGATACGATTCCCATCCAGGACCCGGTCACGGGCGAGCAAAGCGCAGCCTACTTGTTTGTCGCCGTTCTGCCCTGCAGCTACTACACCTACGCGGAAGCCTGCGACGACATGAAAACCGAGAACTGGCTGAACTGCCATGTCCATGCATTCGACTACTTCGGCGGCGTCGCACGGCTGCTGATCCCTGACAACTGCAAAACGGCCACGCTGTCCAACACCCGGTACGATGTGATTCTGAACCGCAGTTACCAGGAACTGGCCGAGCATTACGGCACCGCAATCGTACCGGCGCGTGTCCGCAAGCCGCGGGACAAGAGCGCGGCAGAGGCATCTGTCCGCTTTGCTGAAACGTGGATTGTGGCGGCTTTGCGCGACCGCAAGTTCTTTTCCCTGCAGGAATTGAATGAAGCGGTTGCCGAAAAGCTGGATGAGTTGAACAGCCGCCCGTTCAAGCAGATGGCTGGCTGCCGCCGCAGTGCCTATCTGGAAGAAGAGAAGCCCTACATGCTGCCGCTGCCGGTCAGTGCGTTTGAACCGGCCGTCTGGTCGGTTGCCAAGGTCGCCAACGACTATCTTGTTACGGATGGCAGGAACAAGTATTCCGTCCCCTACAACTTGATCGGCGAACGCGTGGATATCCGCGTGACCAAAACGACGGTGGAGGTGTTCTACCACGGTAGCCGCGTAGCCAGCCACCGCCGGTTGCAGACCCGGCAGCGTGATCCGCTGGTGAAGCGCGAACATATGCCTCCAGAGCACCAGAAATATCTCACCTACAACGCAGACGAGTTCAGCCGCTGGGCGATGTCAGTCGGCCCTATGACCGAAAAGGTAGCCGACCACTTTCTAAAGTCCGGCAAGGCAGCCGAGCAGGGCTACAAGGCCTGCGCCAGTCTGAGCAAACTGGAACAGCGGTACGGCAAACAGCGGCTGGAGGCGGCCTGCGGCAAGGCTTTGGCGTACAGCACCGCGCCCTCACTGCGCACCATTGCCAGCATTCTGAAAAATGGCCTGGACAAGCCGGACAAGGCAGAAAGTCAAACGGCTCAGTCCAAAGCCAATAGCTACGGCATTACCCGCGGAGCGGCCTACTTCCGGAAGGGAGGCGACCACGAATGCTGAACCAGGCAACAATGGATATGCTCACGGCGATGAAGATGACCGCTATGGCAGCAGAGTTCGCCAACCAGCTGAAAGATCCCACGTTCAATGAACTGGGCTTCGAGGAGCGTCTGGGCTTGCTGGTAAATGCGGAATGGAACCGCCGCCAGAGCAACAAACTGGACCGTTTTATCCGCAATGCGCATTTTGCCGTGCCGTCTGCCACTGTGGAAGGCATTGAATACCACGAGGACCGCAAACTGGACAAAGCGCAGATGCTGCGATTTGCCACCTGCCAGTACATTGACGAAGGCCACCACATTATCCTCAAGGGAGCCTCGGGCAATGGCAAAACTTACATTGCTTGCGCCCTGGGCAATGCAGCCTGCCGCCGTTTCAAAAAGGTGCAGTACATCCGTATGCCGGAACTGCTGGATGAGCTGAGCATTGCCCGCAGCGCTGGCACGCTGAAAAAGGTGCTTGAATCTTACAAAAAGAAGGACCTGCTGATTTTGGACGAGTGGCTGATTCGCCCGCTGTCCCCGCAGGAATCCTACGATATGCTGGAGATTGTGGAAGCGCGGTGCCGCAAGTCTATGATCTTTTGCACGCAGTACGAATCTGAGGGGTGGTACACCAGGATCGACCCGAACCCGGAATCCGACAGCCCCGTTTTAGAAGCCATTATGGACCGCATTATCCACAACGCTTATGAGGTTCTGGTGGATGGCTTTGCTGGCAGAGCTTTTGTATACACCACTGGGATGTCGCTTTAGGGCGGCGAGGTGTCGCTGGCTCTCCGGCAGGGTGTCTCTAAAACTCCGTGCAGGTGTCGCCCAGCGTCCGATTTTTGCACCAAGGAAGGGCGACTGGTTGCTCAGAAGTATGCGGACATCCTCCACCTCTCCCGGCCGGAGCCGCCTGCAAAGCATCCTCGGATGTCCATTACCAACCGGGCTAAGATTTTCAGCCCTTTCGCTGCTCTGCGCGGTTTCGATGATGAGATTTCCAATGAGGGCGCAAGGAAACTGCTAGTAAAGAAGGTCGAGCTTTCCGATGAGGAGAAGAACAACCTCTCCGATAAGCTCCTGCAGGTCAAAAAGGGCATGAAGGTCGTGTTGCGGTATTTCGTGAGGGCCACAGAGAATACCGGCAAATACATGAGTCTAACCGGCACCGTTGTTATGATCGACCCAGTTTATCGGGAACTGAAGGTCATGCAGGACAGCGATAGAAAAGCCGTAGGCATCGAGAAGGAACTGCCTGATGTCATTCCTTTCGATGACATCAGTGATTTGGCCGGTGAGGGCATCACCAATATTGAAGGCTGTCCATGAGTAGATTTGCTCTTGACAGAGTCCTGCTGTCGACGCATACTATTTATAAGGGCATGTATCCGTTCATTCTTACTTTTCCACAATTTTCCAAGAAAATCAATGGATATTAATATCAGGAGGTAGCGCGATGGAGTACATTCTCATTGCCATGAACGCGGATTGTTCAGATCTTTTTCAGCATTTTTCTGATGAATATCCGGAATATGCTCTTCCAGTCGATCACAAAGCTTTCATTGGTTTTGATGCGATCAAAGAATTCATTATAACTTTATCTCCACCAGCTATCGCTGCCCTTTCTGCGTATCTGGTCGCTCGACTAAGCAATAACGACATTACTATTAAAAAAGGGGATATTGAGATTCATCTTAAGGGGCCCAAATTTACCAAAGATGATGCCCTTGATATGCTTAAAACCTTGGAGCAAAAGTCAGACGATGACCAATGAACGCGAACAATTTCTAATCAACAACCAAATGAATCGTCGAATCATGAGAAGAACCTCAAATGTTCAACGTGTTCATTTCATTTATTCCTCAAAATATGCCAATTATATTATTCCTTTCTTAAAGCACCATGGCATAATGGATTCTCCCCCTTTAATATGCTGTAATACCCTTGCGCGTAAGCCTGATTTCTACAACGCAGGAACTCACAGCTTTTTTATTGCCGATTACTATTTGTACTCATATATTTTTGATTTCAATTATTGTTTTTCCTCTCAAAAGCACGAGGAGTATTACATCAATGTTTTACTGAAAGCCATCATCGAAAAACTTTACGTTTCCAAAAATATAAATGAGTGCTATACCCTCGCAAAGTATGCTCCTGATATAGAAAGTTACAAATCCGATAGTTCTTATCGCTGCGAATCTATTATCGTTCCGATCATTGAAAAGTCGGATTTTCAAGAGGAATTTATATTTTTGCACGAGGCTTCACATTTTCTATGGAGGTCTTCCCCTAATACTCCGACTTTTTCCTTTCCTGAAGGTGTAACTTATAATATTCCTGTAAACGATACTACTATTGATCTCAAGCAGGAATGCTATTGTGATTATCTCAGTTTTTCTTATATTTTTGATTACTCTCTTCCTTCCACGCCTGCAATTATTTATAGGCAGATATCTGCCATTGTAGAAATATTACATTATATTTTTGTTTTGCAATTAGTTGATTCTTCCAGTATCCAGAGCACCTCTTACTCTGTTCTTAATTTTCATACGATCACCGACGTAATAAACTTTCGGATTTCCTGTATAAGACAATATCTTATAACTTTTCTTCAATCCCAAGGGTTAGCTACAGAGAGTTTCATTTCATTTTTTGATGAGGTACAGGTAGCCTTTAACGGCCTTATCCACGATACCCTTTCAATTTTTTCTGTTGTCAGCGAAGTGATCAAAGAAAACTCCCCCGATTTTTCCTCGATACAAACAAGTGAAAAGAATCTTTATTTACACGAATATCTTAAACTTTTATAATCTACTACTTTAGATGATTCTTCATGATTTCAGTTTTTCTACCAATTTATATATGTGATGTCTGCCATTATTGCTTTGAAGCAGAGTCGCTGCCCTGATTGCGGCAAGGTCGTATTTCAGGAAAGAGCTGCTGTCCGCCCGGCCACGAAGAAGGAGATTCAAGACCTGCTCCGGACAAGAGCTGAGGTAAGCGCCTCACGAAACAGCGTACTTGTCAAACCCGGTCTCCAAGTGAGAGAATAATTCCATGTAATGGCCGTGTAATTTTGAGAGCGGTCTCAAAAATACACGGTCACTCCGAGAAAATCCATTGAGGAGGCAAACATGGAAAAGAGAGCAATGGCAGTCCGGGAAGAACAATGGCTTCAAACCATCGCCGCTGCAAAGCAGAGCGGCCAGCCCATCAAAGTCTGGTGTGC
>ERZ1090880.22-NODE-22-length-89160-cov-38.796824_pt1 | contig 89160 bp, 79 predicted proteins | sample MGYA00478471_ERZ1090880 | MGnify/ENA primary metagenome ERZ1090880 (study PRJEB33644, sample SAMEA5815734) | chicken gut metagenome | biome: Chicken; feature: Gastrointestinal Tract; material: Caecum | place: Ireland | collected 2019-01-01 | study: A study of the... | reverse complement strand
CGGGATGGTCAGGGCCCAGTCGGGGTGGGCGGCATAGAGCGCGGTGTTGGCGCAGACCATTTCCGGCTCGATCCACAGGCCGAACAGCAGGCCCATCTCCCGCACCTTGCCGATCAGCTCGTCGAGGGTGCAGCCCAGTTTCTGCTCGTTCACCTGCCAGTCGCCCAGGCCGCTGGCGTCGTCGCTGCGCTGGCCAAACCAGCCGTCGTCCAGCACCAGCATCTCGACCCCCAGCTCCCTGGCCTGGCGCGCGATGTCCAGGATGCGCTGGCCGTCGAAGTCCATATAGGTGGCTTCCCAGTTGTTGATGAGGATGGGCCGGGGCTTGTCCCGCCAGACGCTGCGGATGATGTTGTGCTGCAAAAAGTGGTGGTAGTGGGCCGAAAGCTCGCTCAGGCCGGCGTCGCTGTAGCTGAACAGCACCTCCGGCGCGGCAAACTGGCCGCCCGGCTCCAGAGTCCAGCTGAAATCGTCGTCGCTGACGCCGGCCACCAGCCGGGTGGACTGCATCTGGGAGACTTCGCACTCGATCTTGAAGCTGCCCGACCAGACCAGCATGGCCCCCAGGCACTCACCAGCCTCCTCGGTGGTGTGCGGCGCGGCCAGGATGGCAAAGGGGTTGTGCTGGTGGCTGGAAGCGCCCCGGGCCGACCGCAAAGTCTGGACGCTGTGGCCCAGGGGCGCACGCTCGGGCAGGCGCTCCATGCAGTGGCGGCCCTGGAAATGGATCAGCTCCCACGGGCCGAAGGGCAGGTCCAGGCAGGCCGAAGCGGCCTTGTCCAGCCGGATGGTCCCCTCGCCCTCGTTCTCAAACAGGGCGCTGCGGGTGATGACGTCGGCGGCCTCAAAGACGCCGTACAGCAGCGTGACGGCCAGGCCGTTGACGCTGTCCCGCAGTTTGAGGCGGAGGGTCTCGCACTCGCCTTCGGCCGCGTAGGCGGCGGGCAGGCCGGGCAGGCTGTACTTGCCGGGGACGGCTTCCGCTGACACGAAGCGGAAGTCTGCGGCCCGGCTGCCGTCGGGGCCGGACAGCCGCAGGCAGCCGATCCGGAAGTCGCCGACGCCGCTGCCGGTGTATTCCTGGCAGAGGGTGTCCAGCGAATAGTCCCGCTGGCGGTCCATGCCGGCGGGCTGGGGCGAAAAGCCGCAGTCGGAATAATATTCGACGCCGCGCAGGTCGCTCTCGCCCACGGAGGGGCCGTAATACAGGTGGTGGACCACCCCGTGGCTGTCGGCCCACATCTGGTAGCTGGTGTGGGCGGTGTGGAGGGTGATCAGTCCGGTTTTTGGATCGATGCGGATACTCATAGCAGTATCCTCCTTATCTAGTAGGTTGATATGGATTAAAAAGGGCGCCCAGCCGTTGGGTGGGCCGGGCGCCTTTTTTAACGCGTGTGGCGTGTAGCAGCGGCAGTATGGGAGACAAGGGCTGCGGTTTATTTGCCGCCGGTCATAGCAATGCCCTGGATGAACTGCTTCTGGAAGATCAGGTAGATGATGACCATGGGGATCATGGCCAGCAGGCTGCCTGCCATCAGAACGGGGAAGTTGGTGGTGAACTGGCCGTTCAGGGTCGAAAGGCCGGCGGACAGGGTCATCATGTTCAGGTCGGTGTTGCAGATCAGAGGCCACATCAGGTCGGAGTAAGCGAACACCGCGGTGAAGATGGCCAGGGCGGCCATGCTGGAGCCGGTCAGGGGCAGCATGACTTTGTAGAAGGCCTGCCACTTGTTGCAGCCGTCCAGATAGGCGGCCTCGGCGATCTCATTGGGGATGGCCAGGTAAGACTGCCGCAGGAAGAAGGTGCCGAAGGCCGACACGATGCCGGGGAAGACCAGCGCGAAGATGGAGTTGGTCAGGCCGACTTTGGCCAGCATCAGGTACTGCGGGGTAATGAAGATCTGGCTGGGCAGCATCATCTGGATCAGGATGATGGAGAACAGCAGGTTCTTGCAGGGGAACTGCAGCTTGGCGAAGGCGTAGCCGGCCATCGAGCTGAACACCACGGCGCACAGCACGCGGAGAACGATCAGCAGCGCCGTGTTGATGTACAGGTTGACGAAGGGCAGGCTTTCCAGCGCGGTGACAAAGTTGTCAAAGTTCCACTGGCTGGGCAGGATCTGGGGCGGGATCGCCATCGACTCGGCCTGGGTCTTGAAGCAGGTCAGGACCATCCACACGAAGGGGAAGATCATGATGATGCTGCCCAGGGTCAGGGCCAGGTAGGTCAGCCCTTTGGTGATCCGCTTGGAGTTTTTCATGCTCCCGGCGGGAGCATTGGCGGTAGCAGTTGCAGTGCTCATGTTTTACACCTCGTAATTGACCCACTTCTTCTGGCCGATGAACTGGATGGCGGTGACGATGCCGATCAGAACAACGGTCCAGACGACGATGGCGGCGGCGTAACCCTTGTCGCCGGCGATAAAGCTTTCGCGGTAGAACAGGCTCATCAGGGTCTGGGCGTCGTTCAGGGCGGGGTTGGCGTCATCGACCATCATGTAGATCAGGTCAAAGACCTTCAGCGAGCTCATCAGGCGCATGATCAGGACGACGAAGAGGGTGGGGGAGACCATCGGCAGGGTGATGCTGAAGAACTGGCGCACCTTGGAAGCGCCGTCCAGGTCGGCGGCCTCGTACAGGCTCACCGAGATGTTCTGCAGGCCGGCCAGCAGCAGGACGGCGTCGTAGCCGATGTTGCTCCAGATCTGGACCACCGAGCAGGTGATCAGGACGATCTGGCTGTCGGTCAGCCAGCCGATGTTGGCGCCCAGCAGCTGGTTGATGATGCCGTACTGGGAGTTGAAGATCCATTTCCAGACCATGGCGACGGCGGCGGGGGCCACGACCATGGGCAGGAAGAAGATGGCGCGGTAGGTGGTGCGGCCGCGGATCTTGCTGTTGAGCAGAACGGCCACCAGCAGAGCCAGGAAGATGCCCACAGGCACCGTCAGGATGCAGAAGAAGATGGTGTTCCAGGTCGCCTGCCAGAACTCGGCGTTCTGGAACATCTCCACATAGTTGGCGATGCCCTCGAACTCAAACTCGCCGAAGGGCAGCGACTTGGAAAAGCTCATGTAAATGGTGTCGATGAACGGATAGATGTTCAGCACAATCAGGCCGATGATGGTGGGGGCCACCATGACAAGGCCCCAGAAGGCGCCGTCGCGGCCCAGTTTGGACGTTTTTTCCATGGTGTGCCTCCTTATTCATAATACTCGGCGCTGGCTTCATCGACGATCTGCTGCATCTGCTCGAGGCCCTCGTCGATGGTCAGCTCGCCGGTATAGATCTTCAGCAGGGTGTCGCTGACCGGCGTTTTCCACTCGGGACGGGCGGCGTTGTTGACGCTCTGGATGCAGTATTCAAACATATCGATGAAGGGGGTCACGTCGATGGGATACTGGTCAAAGACACCCACCCAGGTGTCCTCCAGGCCCTCGTAAGCGGGGATCGCCGCGCCGCTCTCGCCCTGGATGCGCTGGCCCTCCTCGCTGCCGAAGAACTTCAGCACGTCCATGACCACATCCAGGTGCTTGTTGGTCTTGGTGGTGGCGTAGGACAGGCCGTTGGAAATGGTGGCCCGGCCGTCGCCGTTCATGGGGTTGGGGCACTTGGGCAGGACGGCCACGTCCCACTTGCCCACCATGTCGGGGTAGTTCTGCAGCTCGGACAGAATGTTCCAGTTGCCTTCAAAGAACATGGAGCCTTTGCCCGAGAAGAAGGCGGTGCCGGGTGCGGTCTCGGCAAAGTAGGTCTGGGTGGGGCACCAGTCGTTTTTCTGCAGGTTGATGTAGAACTCCATGCCCATCTTGGTGGCCGGGTCGGTAAAGTTGGCGCGGGACTTGTCCTCGGTCAGGATGCTGCCGCCTGCCTGATAGACGAAGTTCCAGTAGCCTAGCTGGTCGTCGCCATAGGCCATGTAGCCATAAAAGCCGGTGGCGTCGTAGATCTTCTGGGACGCTTCACACAGGGTGTCCCAGGTCCAGGTCTCGTCGGGGTAGCTGACGCCGGCGGCGTCGAACATCTCCTTGTTGTAGACCAGGCCCACCGTGTCCTTATCCTTGGGCACGGCGTACAGCGTGCCGTCCGAACCGCTGGCGTTGGACAGAGAGATCTCGCTGAACTTGTCCGTTTCAACAATGCTGGAGCAATCCACCAGCTTGTCGTTGTCGGCATATTTCAGGATCTCGTTGGTGTGCATCCAGAAAATGTCGGGGGCCTGTTTGGCCATGGTGGCGGCTTCCAGCTTGGTCCAGTACTCGTCCCAGCTGGTGACCTGCACCTCGATGACGACGTCGGGGTGTTGTTCCGTGTAGGCGTCGCACATGGCCTGCATACCGTCGCGCTGGGCGACGTCCCAAATCTGGAACGTCAGATGGGTCTTGCCATCGCTCGCACCGCCGCAGCCGGTGGTCAGGCTTGCTGCCGCCAGCGCGGCTGTAGCCGCAAGGAACGAACGGCGAGAAATCTTCTTCATAAGCCATCTCCTTTGAATTTGCCAATGGGTGATCGCGTGCCTGCCCGGGAAGGAGCACTGGGGGAGTCTTTGTTTCGTCATTATGACGGAATTGTGAACAGAAAATTGTGCGTTGTGCACATTGCACAATTTCTTCTCCCTTGCTGTGTAATAATTATACATTGTATCGGATGGTTTTTGAATGCCATAATGCCGCTATTTATATGCCAATTTCTAGGATAGTCGGCCGAAAATGAAAAGTACAGACGCATTATGGTATATTCGCTCTTGACGGTCTGGTATAATAGCTTTAGGCAAACAAGACCGGTTCAGACAGGTGCCGGCAGGACCAACATCCCCCGCCGGCAAGGAGGTGCAAGCATATGGCAAAGGAAGAAAAAGGCCCTGAAAAGCTGAAATTCCATGTATTCCGCGATGAACGCTTCATTGACCTGAACCTCTATCAGTTTGGCTGGGAACGCACTTCCCCTACCCACTCTTACGGGCCCTACGCCCGCAACCATTATCTGTTCCACTATATTATTGAAGGGCGGGGCCAGCTGATGGCCAACGGCCAGGAATACACCGTCACCCCGGGCCATGGGTTCCTGGTGGTGCCGGGGCAGGTGACCACCTATCGCTCCGACCCGGCCGACCCCTGGGTGTACACCTGGATCGAGTTCGACGGCCTGCGGGCCCACGAAAGCCTGCACCTGGCCGGCATCAGCGGCACAAAGCCCATCTACACCGCCCGCAACGCCGAAGCCGGCAAGACGGTGGAGGACGAGATGATGTACATCGTCAACCACGGCAGCGCCAGCCCCATCCACCTGATCGCCCACGGCTTTCTGTTTCTGGACAAGCTGGTCCAGTGCTCGGCGGGACGGCGCAGCGGCGGCGAGCGCCGGGTCCGCGACTTTTACATCAAAGAGGCCCTCACCTTCATCGAGCAGAACTACCAGCGGGACATCTCCATTGAGGAGATCGCGGCGGTCAGCGGGCTGAACCGCAGCTACTTCGGCAAGGTGTTCCGGGACGCCGTGGGCGAAAGCCCCCAGGCCTACCTGCTGCACTACCGGATGGCCCGCGCGGCCCAGCTGCTGAAAGAGACGCGGCTGTCCATCGGCGAGATCGCTTCGCTGGTCAGCTACGACAACCAGCTGCACTTTTCCCGAGCCTTCAAAAACGTCCACGGCGTTTCCCCCCGGGAGTACCGCTCCACCCACCTGATCGACCCCGAAAACCGGGACAAAAAATAAAGCAGGGCCCATGATAAGAGGGCAAATGCCATAGGAAGGCAAAATGAAGAACCCCGCCCCCGTGCCGGTGACAAGACGGCATAGGGGCGGGGCCATTTTTGCGGATGTGCTGCAAATCCGGCGTTGAATTTTACAGCAAAGCGGGGTATACTGAAAACAGAAGGGAGTGGACTTTTATGCCGAACATCAAACCGATCTCCGATTTGCGGAACTACACCGAGGTGCTGCACGATGTGGCCGTCGGCGAGCCGGTCTTTCTGACCAAAAACGGCAGGGGCCGCTACGCCCTGCTGGATATCCGGGACTACGAAAAGATGCAGGCCACCATCCGCCTGATGAACGATCTGGCCAAAGGCCGCCGTTCGGGTGAGACCGAAGGCTGGCTGACGCTGGAAGAAGTAGAGGAACACTTGGGGATCGCCCATGAATAAGCTGCATTTGTCGGCAGAGGCGCAGAACGACCTGGCCGAGATCAAGGCATACATTGCCTTTGACCTGGATAACCCCACCGCAGCCGCCGCCACGGTAAAACGGATCACCAACAGCATACGGCGGCTGCGCGACCAGAGTTTCATAGGCACGCCGCTGTCTGCTGTTACCGGCGTGCACAGTGACGAGTACCGCTTTCTGGTCACTGGCAGCTATATGACCTTCTACCGCGTCTGCGGCAGCGATGTCTATGTGGACCGGGTCCTCTACGGACGGCGGGATTATCTGCGGCTTCTCTTTGGCGAAACCGCCCCAGACAACGAATAAGCGAATAAAAACGAACAGCCCCGCCCCCGTGCCGGTGACAAGACGGCACGGGGGCGGGGCGTTTTCTTTTCAATAAAATAAAACTTGCGCTGCAGAAACGAAACAGTTATAATGGATATATCATTTTGCCAAAAACGACTTTGGGTGAGACGCGAAAATTTCAGGTTGTATGATGGTGTGTAGCCATGAAACCCAACATAAAGGAGGACTTAAATCAATGGATCAAGAAAAAGAACGAAAACAAATTGTTTTCATCAAAGGGCCTGTGAAATGGCCGGTCATTGTGGCTGCGGTGATACTGGTAGTCGTGATCGCTGTCTTTGGGGTGTTCCAGATGGGAGCTGGCAAAGCCAAAGAAGCTGAAGTGACTGTTGTTTCGACTTTGCAGAAAATTATTAACGTAAGCGACCTTTCCACTTTTACCGCTGTGTATAACGGAATCGCTGAAGTCCCAAATGAAAAGAACCCGGACAAGATAGATTATTATGTATCTTACGAGGCGCGGGTGGAAGCTGGCATTGACTTTAGTGATGTTGCCATCAGCATGGAAGATGGGACGATTACGGTGGATATACCAGATGTAAAAATCAATGATATTATTGTGGATATCTCGTCGCTGGATTTCATTTTCTTTAACAATCGTGCAAATCAGTCTACGGTTACACAGCAGGCATTCAAAGCATGTGAAGAAGATGCAAAAACGGAAAGCGAAAGTCAGGAGGCCATTCTGGAACTGGCTCAGCAAAATGCGGCCAATGTGGCAACTGCTTTAGTAAAGCCAATCGTTGACCAGTTGGGCGAAGGGTATCAGCTGGTTGTGGAGTGAGGTGAAAACGATGAAATGGAAAAAGATAGCAGCGCTGGCGGTATCGGCGGCAACGCTGTGCATGGCGACTGCCTGCGGGCAGGGTGCAAACGCGGGAATGGAACCGAATGTGTCCGAAATGCGTTCGATTTGCAATCTGGCAGTTATGGAATGCTATTACCACAATGTTGCAAAATTTGAAAAAGAAGGAAACCGGATTTTATTCTTTGGGGATAAAGACAAACATTTCTGGATTGAATACAGCGGGGTCGTCCGGTTTGGCATCAACGCCGCGTATGTTAACATTGAAGCTGATGATACGAATTTGACAATTACGATACCGGCAGCTGAGGTGCAGAGCTGCAAAGTAGATTCGTCTTCGTTAAACAGTGATTCGTACATAGTGGCAAAAGGCTCAGGAGACATTACAGCTGAAGATGAAATTGTTGCTTTTGAGGAAGCACAGACTGTTTTGGAAGAACAGGCAAGAAATGATGAAACCCTGCTAATGCAGGCGCAGCAAAGAGCGCAGACCTTACTGGAAAACTATGTTACCAATCTGGGCAACGTAGTGGGAAAACAGTATACGATTGATTGGGTCTACTTGGATGCTGAGGGCAATCCTCTGGGAGAAAAGACCAGTAGTGAAACCGAAACAATAGCAGCCAGCGAGTCGGATTAAAGTTAACGCCCTGCCCTGTGCCGGTAACAAGACGGCATAGGGGCGGGGCGTTTTCTTTGCTTTTCTTTGCTGCCGGGTTATTCTTCCAGGGGCGTTTCGTACTGGGCAAAGCCGCTGGACTTGATGACCTGGCCGTCCTTGGTGCACCAGAGGGCTTCGACGCCGTCCAGGCTCTCGATCAGGGCCATGCCTTCTTCCAGCGGCATACAGAAAATGCCGGTGGACAGGCAGTCGGCCAGGCCCGAGTCAGGGCAGAGGATGGTGACGGCGGTGAAGTAGTCGGCGGGCCAGAGGGTGTCGGGGTCGATGATGTGGTGGTAGCGGACCCCGTCCACCGTATAGTAGCGCTGGTAGTCGCCGCTGGTGACCACGGCCTGGTCGTTGGATTCCACCACCGCCAGCAGGGAAGAGGCATTGTTGTAGACCAGGGAGTCGTCCCAGGGGCTGACGATGCCGCTCTCCCAGGGCTGGCCCTTGGGCTTGGAGCCCACCGAGCGCAGGTTGCCGCCCACGCTCAGGGAAAGGCTGACCAGCCCCCGCTCTTTGGCGGCCTGGCAGACCTGCTCCACCGCATAGCCCTTGCCCACGCTGCCCACGTCCAGACGCATCTCAGGGTCGGCCAGGTAAACGGTGCCGGCCTCCCGGTCGATGATCAGGTCGTTGATGTCGCAGTGCTGGGCGGCGGCTTCCAGTTCCTCCTGGGTGGGCAGGCGGTTGTCCTCGTCGGAGGGGTCAGCCTCGGCGGCCTCCCGGTAATCGTGCCAGATGGCAAGGACGCTGCCCATGGCAATGTTCAGCTTGCCGTCGGTGGTGTTGTACAGCTCCACGGCCATTTCCAGCATATCGATGATCCGCTGGTCCACCTTGACCGGGGCGACGCCGGCGTTGTCGTTGATGGTCTTGATGTTGTTGACGCCCTCGTAGTCGTTGTAGATGTCGTAGAGCCGGTGGTAGGTGACGAGATCTTCGTGCAGGGCCTCCACCTGCCGGTCAAACTCGGCCTGGCTGTCGCAGTAGGCGATGACCTGGGTCATGGTGTCGAACACATCGAAATAATAGGCAGTGAACCGCTGGGCGTTGTCGCTGACGGCGGTCTTGGGCTGGCTGCTGCAGCCGGCCAGCAGGCTCAGACAGAGGGCCAGGCAGGCCAGGGCGGCGAAAAGGCGGCGTGTCACAGGGCGTTCACCTGACCTTTCTGCTGCGGGGCCGCTTCGGCCAGCAGCTGGGCCAGCAGGTCCCCAAAGACCCACTGCCGGTTGGAGGGGGTCACCACCGCCCTCAGGGGGATCTGGGCTTTGGCGCTGTTCAGCAGGTCCAGCAGGGTGGCGGCGTCCCGGGGACGGAAGTTGGCCAGCAGGATGGCCGGGGGATAGGCCCCCGGCTCCAGGCGGAGGGTGCGGGCGGCGTTCAGGGGCACTTCGCCCAGAAGTTGGGCCACCGTCTGGCCGGCCTCGCCGGGGCTGACCAGCCGCACCTTCATCCCGAAGGCGTCGGCCATGCCGTCCAAGATACCCCGGTCGCCGGGGGCAAGATTCCACCCGAGGACCATGGGGACCCCGGCGTTCTGGTTGCGGGCGATATGGGCTTTCATAAGAGGTTACCTCGTTTCATCACTCGATCTTCCACAGTATACCACAAACCGCCGGGAAAGAAAACACCGCTGCAGCAAAAAGCCCGCGGCAAAGCGCCGCGGGCAGGGGAAAGGGAGGCTCAGTTTAAAGTCTTGCCGAAGAAGGGCACCTCCTGCCGGATAAAGTCCATCAGCTCGTCGAACTGGTCGGGGGTCAGGCTCTGGGCGCCGTCGCATTTGGCCCGGGCAGGGTCGTTGTGGACCTCGATCATCAGGCCGTCGGCCCCGGCCGCCACCGCCGCCTTGGCCAGCTGGGGCACCATCCAGGCCTGGCCGCAGGCGTGGCTGGGGTCCACCACCACCGGCAGGTGGGTCATTTTGTGCAGCATCACCACCCCGGCAAGATCCAGGGTGTTGCGCATACTGGTCTCGAAGGTGCGGATGCCCCGCTCGCAGAGGATGACGTTCTCGTTGCCCTCGGCCATGATGTATTCGGCGCTCATGACCAGTTCTTCCAGGGTGTTGGCCAGGCCGCGCTTGAGCAGCACCGGCTTTTTCTGGCGGCCGGCGGCTTTCAAAAGCTCAAAGTTCTGCATATTGCGGGCCCCGACCTGGATGAGGTCCACGTTCTCGAACAGGGGCAGGTGCTCGGTGTTCATGATCTCGGTGACGATGGGGCTGCCGGTGGCCCGGCGGGCCAGCTTGAGCAGGTCCAGCCCCTCGCTGCGCATCCCCTGGAAAGAGTAGGGGGAGGTGCGCGGCTTGAACGCCCCGCCCCGCAGCAGGCTGGCCCCGGCGGCCTTCACCCGCTGGGCGCAGTAGGTGATCTGCTCCTCGCTCTCGATGCTGCAGGGCCCGGCGATGACGGCAAAGTTCCCGCCGCCGATCTTGACCCCCTCCACGTCCACCACCGTGTCGTCGGGGTGGAATTTGCGGTTGGCTTTTTTGTAGGGCTCGGACACCCGGCGGACCGTCTCCACCACCGGGTTTGCCAGCACCCAGCTTTCGGCGATGGCTTTGGTGTCGCCGATCAGGCCCAGAATATGGGTGTCGCGCCCTTTCGAGTCGTTGATCTCAAAGCCCATGCCGGTCAGCTCGCGGCAGAATGCCTGTACCTGCGCCTCGGGCGCATCCTGTTTGAGGACGATGATCATGGAAGTGCTCCTTTCCCACTATTTGCTTCAGTTGAGTGAATTGATGGGGCTATTATATCGCTTCAGGACAATGAAGTCAAGAGGGGCGGCGAAATTTTTTCTCCGCGGCGCGCGCCGCCGCCTGTTCATCCGGCGGGTTTTGTGGTACAATATCCTTATAAGTAGGAAGGTGAGAAAGATGGCGAAAGAAGCCAAGACCAACGCGATGCGCTTTCTCGAAAAGGAGAAAGTCGCCTATACCGCCCACGAATATCCCCACGAGGAGGGGGTGGCGGTGGACGGCGTCACCGTGGCCCGGAGCATGGGCGAGGACCCGGCCTGCGTCTTTAAGACCCTGGTGACCCAGGGAGCCAGCCGGAATTATTTTGTGTTCGTGATCCCAGTGGCGGCCGAGCTGGACCTGAAAGCCGCCGCCCGCAGCGTGGGGGAAAAGAGCGTGGCCATGATCCATGTGGCCGACATCAACAAGGTGACCGGGTACATCCGGGGCGGATGCAGCCCCGTGGGGATGAAAAAGCAGTACGTCACCGTATTTGACGAGAGCGCCCTGGCCCGGGAGAAGATCTACGTCTCGGCGGGGCGGATCGGCCTGCAGGTCTGCTGCGCGCCGGCGGAGCTGATCCGGGCGGCCCGCGCCAGGACCGCCCCCCTGACCCGCCCGGAGGCCGGCGGGGATTCTTGACGGCAGTCTGTGCAAAATCACAGGACGGAAAAAGTCGTACTATTGTAACATTGCGTGGGGAATTTGCACAAAACTTTCCGAACCAGCTCGGAACAGCTCAAACACAAGGGAGAATTTGTGTAAAATCTCTTTGCAAAGGCGGTACTTTGCCGTACACTGTAGACGTACAGGACCAAGCGAAAACAAAGGACAGGCGGACGGATATGGGCTTTGCAGACAAGAGTTTGGCGGGCGCAGCGCGCCCCGCAGAGTACAGCCGGCGGCTGCCGTGTGCTGCCGCTGTCGTTTGCCGTACCGTCCTGTTCGCAGTGCAGCTTTTGGAAGGCCGTGGTGTAGCCGCATCACAGCCTTTTTTGTTTCGCTTTGCATGACCTGGTTTTTAGGATGGAGGATTTGAGTATGATTCGTAAAGTTGCCGTTATCATGGGTTCGGACAGCGACTGGCCGGTGGTCAAGGGCGCCTGCGCCCAGCTGAAAGCCCTGGACATCCCCTTTGAGGCCCACATCCTTTCGGCCCACCGCACCCCCGCCGAGGCGGCCGCCTTTGCCAAGGGGGCAAAACAGGCCGGCTTTGGGGTGATTCTCTGCGCCGCCGGCATGGCGGCCCACCTGGCCGGCGCCTTTGCCGCCAACACCACCCTGCCGGTAATCGGCATCCCCATGAAGGGCGGCGCCATGGACGGCCTGGACGCCCTGCTGGCCACCGTCCAGATGCCCAGCGGCATCCCGGTGGCGACGGTGGCCCTGAACGGCGCCAAGAACGCCGCCTGGCTGGCCGCCCAGATCCTGGCTCTGTCGGATGAAAAGCTGGCCGCCCGCCTGGAGGAAGAGCGGGCCAAGATGGGCCGGGAGATCGCCGCCAAAGAGGCCAAGCTGCAGCAGGAGGTCGCCGCCCTGTAACGCGGGGGCGTAGCGCCTGGAGACAAACGGAACAAGAGAGACGAAGGAGCAAGTATGTCTGATTTTGCCAACCCGCTCCACGAGGAGTGCGGGGTTTTTGGTATCTACGATAAAGCCGGCACCGAGGACGTGGCCGTGGCGGTCTATTCCGCCCTGTACGCTTTGCAGCACCGCGGCCAGGAGAGCTGCGGCATGGCCGTCAACGAGGACGGCGTCATCACCGGCCACCGGGACCTGGGCCTGGTGAACGAAGTGTTCACCTCCCAGGTGATGGAGGCCATGCGCAAGCCCGAAGCGCGGATGGCCACCGGCCATGTCCGCTACGCCACCGCCGGCAGCCGTGTGCGGGCCAACGCCCAGCCCATGATCGTCCGGCACGGCCGGGGCACCATGGCCCTGTGCCACAACGGCAACCTGACCAACGCCATCCAGCTGCGCAACGCGCTGGAAAACGACGGCGCCATCTTCCACGGCTCGTCCGACACCGAGGTCATCTGCTACCTGCTGACCCGCAACCGCCTCAAGCACAAGAGCATCGAGCAGGCGGTGTCCGCCACCATGGCCCAGCTGGACGGCGCGTACAGCCTCATCATCATGTCCTCCACCAAGCTGATCGCGGTGCGGGACCCCCGCGGCTACCGGCCCTTGTGCATCGGCACGCTGCCGGGCGGCGGCTACGCCTTTGCCAGCGAGAGCTGCGCCCTGGACGCCGTGGGCGCCACCCTGCTGCGGGACGTGGAGCCCGGCGAGATCGTGGTGGCCGACGCGAACGGCTTGCGCAGCATCAAGGACCACTGCACCCACAAGCCCAGCCAGATGTGCGTATTTGAATACATCTACTTTGCCCGGCCCGACAGCACCATCGAGGGCTGCTCGGTCCACGAGGCCCGGATGCAGGCGGGACGGTTCCTGGCGCAGGAGCACCCCGTGGAAGCCGACGTGGTCATCGGCGTGCCCGACTCGGGCCTGGACGCCGCGCTGGGCTACGCCGAGGCCAGCGGCATCCCCTACGGCATCGGCTTTATCAAGAACAAGTACATCGGCCGCACCTTCATCCAGGGCAACCAGAAGCAGCGCGAGAACAGCGTGCGCATCAAGCTGAACGTCATCGCCAGCACGGTGCGGGACAAGCGGGTGGTCCTGATCGACGACTCCATCGTCCGCGGCACCACCTCGGCCCGCATCATCAAGCTGCTGCGGGACGCCGGCGCGAAGGAAGTCCACTTCCGGGTGTCGGCCCCGCCCTTCAAGTTCCCCTGCTATTTTGGCACCGATATCCCCGACCAGAAGCTGCTGGTCGCCACCGACCGCACCGTGGACCAGATCAATGAGATCATCGGCGCGGATACGCTGGGGTATCTTTCCACCGAGCACGTCGTCCAGCTGGCCCCGGGAGCCGGCTGCGGCTTCTGCACCGCCTGCTTTACCGGCAAGTACGCCGTCAAGCCCGAGGTGGTGCTCTCGACCGACATCCACGACCGCCCCCTGCATCAGCGTCCCAAGGGGGAGAAAAAGTTAGGAGAGTAAACCATGGAAAAGAGCTATTCGGAAAGCTATAAGGCGGCCGGCGTCGATATCACCGCGGGCTACCGCTCGGTGGAACTGATGAAGCAGTATGTCAGCCGCACCATGAACGAGCACTGCATCGGCGGTCTGGGCGGCTTCGGCGGCCTGTTCGAGCTGGACTGCACCGGCATCAGCCGCCCGGTGCTGATCTCGGGCACCGACGGCGTGGGCACCAAGCTGCGCATCGCCATGCTGCTGGACAAGCACGATACGGTGGGCATCGACTGCGTGGCCATGTGCGTCAACGACGTCATCTGCGCCGGCGCCAAGCCCCTGATCTTCCTGGACTACATCGCCTGCGGCAAGAACGTGCCCGAGAAGATCGCCGACCTGGTCAAGGGCGTGGCCGAGGGCTGCGTCCAGGCGGGGGCGGCCCTGGTGGGCGGCGAGACCGCCGAGATGCCCGGCTTCTACCCCGAGGACGAGTACGACCTGGCCGGCTTTACGGTGGGCGTGGTGGACAAGAGCAAGATCCTGGACAACAACACCATGCAGCCGGGGGACGTCATCCTGGCCCTGCCCTCCTCGGGCGTCCACTCCAACGGCTTCTCCCTGGTGCGCAAGGTCTTCGATCTGGAGAACCACCCCGAAGTCCTCTCCGAAAAGCCGGCTGAATTGGAGGGCCGCACCCTGGGCGAAGCCCTGCTGGCCCCCACCAAGATCTACGTCAAGCCGGTGCTGGCCGTCCTGGAACAGGTCCATGTCCGGGGCATTTCCCACATCACCGGCGGCGGCTTCTATGAGAACATCCCCCGCAGCCTGAAGAAGGGCTGCTGCGCCCGCATCCGCAAGAGCGACGTGCGCACCCCCGCCCTCTTCGGCCTGCTGCAGAAGGCGGGCGATATCCCCGAGCGGGATATGTTCAACACCTTCAACATGGGCGTGGGCATGATCCTGACCGTTCCTGCCGGTGAGGCGGACAAGGCCCTGGAGATCCTGCACGCCAACGGCGAGCCCGAGGCGTACCGTCTGGGCGTCATCGCGGAAGGCGAGGGGGTCGAACTGTGGTAAAGATCGCGGTGCTGGTCTCGGGCGGCGGGACCAATCTGCAGGCCCTGCTGGACAGCGAGGCCCGCGGCGAGAACCCCAACGGCAAGATCACCCTGGTAGTGGCCTCCAAGCCCGGGGTCTACGCCCTGGAGCGGGCGGCCCGCGCCGGCGTGGAGAGCTGCGTGGTGCGCCGCAAAGACTATGCCAGCCCGGAAGCCTTCGACGCAGCCCTGCTGGAGGTGCTGAAAAGCCACGACATCGGCCTGGTGGTGCTGGCGGGCTTTTTGTCGGTGCTGGGGCCCAGCGTGGTGGAGGCGTATCCCCGCCGCATCCTGAACGTCCATCCGGCTTTGATCCCGGCTTTCTGCGGGCCGGGGATGTACGGCCTGCGGCCCCATCAGGCCGCGCTGGCCCGGGGCTGCAAAGTCACCGGCGCCACCGTCCACTTTGTGAACGAGGAGTGCGACGGCGGGCCCATCCTGCTGCAGAAGGCTGTGGATATCCTGCCCGGCGACACCCCCGAGACGCTGCAGAAGCGGGTGATGGTCGAGGCGGAATGGAAGCTGCTGCCCAGGGCTGTGGCCATGGTGTGCAGCGGCGAGATCGTGTGAGGATAGGGAGGAACCTTTTATGGAAAAGATCGACCTGAACGCTTACCTTGCCGGCAACGAGTACCCCGGCCGGGGCATCGCCGTGGCCATGGCCCCCGACGGACGGCAGATCTTCATCGGCTATTTCATCATGGGACGTAGCGCCAACAGCCGCAACCGCGTCTTTGACCCGCTGCCCGAGCGGGGCGGCATCTGCACCATGGCCGCCGACCCGGCCAAGCTGGAGGACCCCAGCCTCATCATCTATAACCCTGTGCTGACGCTGGGCTCCACCCACATCGTCACCAACGGCGACCAGACCGACACCATCTACGACGGGATGTGCCGCGGCATGAGCTTTGCGGACGCCCTGCGCACCCGCACCTTTGAGCCGGACGGCCCCAACTGGACCCCCCGCATCTCGGCGGTGGTCTATGCCGATGGCAGCTACCAGATGAGCATCCTCAAATCGGCCGACGGCAACGGGGACAGCGTCCAGCGCTATTTCTTCGATTATCCCCAGCCGGTGGCAGGGGAGGGCCATTTCATCAGCACCTACAAGTGCAACGGCAGCCCCATCCCCAGCTTTGAGGGCGAGCCCCTCCGCTTTGCCTGCCCCCGCACCATCGGGGACTTTGCCAAGGGGCTGTGGGCCAGCCTGAACGACGACAATAAGGTCAGCCTGTTTGCCCGGGTGATCGACCTGGAAAGCGGCGAGAGCGGCGATATCATCTACAACAAGTACGACGCGGTGGACAGCTCCCTGGACGACCCCGAGGAGCCCGGCCTGCTGCCCGAAGAGGAACCTGAAGCATAAAAAGGAGGTATTGCTATGAACGAACTTGCCCTGAAGTACGGCTGCAACCCCAACCAGAAGCCCAGCCGCATCTACATGGAGGACGGCAGCGACCTGCCCGTCACCGTTCTGAACGGGAAACCGGGCTACATCAATTTCCTGGACGCCCTCAACTCCATCCAGCTGGTGTTCGAGCTGAAGAAGGCCCTCGCCATGCCGGCGGCCGCCTCCTTTAAGCACGTCTCCCCGGCGGGCGCGGCCATCGGCCTGCCCCTGACCGATGTGGAGCGGCAGATGTACCATGTGGCCCCCGATATGGAGCTGTCCCCCCTGGCCTGCGCTTATGCCCGGGCCCGCGGCGCCGACCGGATGTCCTCCTTCGGCGACTGGATCGCCCTCAGCGACGTGTGCGATGTGCCCACCGCCAAGCTGATCCAGCACGAAGTATCGGACGGCATCATCGCCCCCGGCTACGAGCCCGAGGCCCTGGCCATCCTGTCCAGCAAGAAGAAGGGCAACTACAACGTGGTGGCCATCGACCCGGCCTACCGCCCCAACCCCATCGAGCACAAGCAGGTGTACGGCATCACCTTTGAGCAGGGCCGCAACGACCTGGAGATCAACGCCGGCACCATGCTCTCCAACTTCGTCACCGAGAACAAGACCGTGACCGAGGAGCAGAAGCGGGATCTCGTCATCAGCCTCATCACCCTCAAGTACACCCAGTCCAACAGCGTCTGCTACGTCACCGGCGGCCAGACCATCGGCGTGGGCGCAGGCCAGCAGAGCCGCATCCACTGCACCCGCCTGGCCGGCCAGAAGGCCGACAACTGGCAGCTGCGCCACATGGACAAGGTGCTGAACCTGCCCTTCCGCGACGACGTGACCAAGCCCAACCGCGACAACGCCATCGACGTCTACATCGGGGACACCCCGGAGGACGTCATCGGGGACGACGTCTGGGCCGAGACCTTTACCCGCCAGCCCGAGCCCCTGACCGCCGAGGAAAAGAAGGAGTACCTCAGCCATGTCACCGGCGTGTGCCTGGGCTCCGACGCGTTCTTCCCCTTTGGGGACAACATCGAGCGGGCCCGCCGCAGCGGCGTGACCGCCATCGTCCAGCCCGGCGGCTCCATCCGGGACCAGCAGGTCATCGACACCTGCAACAAATACGGCATCGCCATGGCCTTCTGCGGGCTGCGGCTGTTCCATCACTGATGCGGCACAGGGGAGGACAACGATGAAAATTCTGGTCGTAGGCGGCGGCGGCCGCGAACACGCCATCATCCGGGCGCTGAAAAAGAGCCCGGCCTGCACCGAGATCTGGTGCGCGCCCGGCAACGGCGGCATCGGCTTCGACGCCAAGTGCAAGGACATCAAGGCCACCGACGTGGAGGCCATGGTGGCCTTTGCCAAAGAAGAACAGTTCGACTATGTGGTGGTCGCCCAGGACGACCCCCTGGCCCTGGGGATGGTGGACGCCCTGGCGGCGGTGGGCATCCCGGCGTTCGGCCCCGACAAGGCGGCCGCCCGCATCGAGGCGTCCAAGGTGTTTGCCAAGGACCTGATGAAGAAATACGGCATCCCCACCGCCGGATACGAGACCTTCGACGACCCCGCCCGGGCCCTTGATTACATCCGCGCCCAGGGCAAGTGGCCGGTGGTCATCAAGGCGGACGGCCTGGCCCTGGGCAAGGGCGTCCTCATCTGCGAGGACGAGGCCCAGGCCGAGGACGGCCTGAAGGAGATCATGCTGGACAAGAAGTTCGGCGCATCGGGCAGCCATGTGGTGGTGGAGGAGTTCCTCACCGGGCCCGAGGTCAGCGTCCTCAGCTTCACCGACGGCAAGGTAGTCAAGCCTATGGTCTCCTCGATGGACCACAAGCGGGCGAACGACAACGACACCGGCCTGAACACCGGCGGCATGGGCACCGTGGCCCCCAACCCCTACTACACCCCCGAGGTGGCCCGGCGCTGCATGGACGAGATCTTCCTGCCCACCATCCGGGCCATGCAGGCCGAGGGCTGTCCCTTCAAGGGCTGCCTGTACTTCGGCCTGATGATTACCCCCGACGGCCCCAAGGTGATCGAGTACAACTGCCGCTTCGGCGACCCCGAAGCCCAGGTGGTGCTGCCCCTGCTGGAGAGCGACCTGCTCACCGTCATGACCGCCTGCACCAACGGCGCCCTGGCGGACACCGAGGTCAAGTTCCGGGACGGGGCCGCGGCCTGCGTCATCCTGGCTTCCGGCGGGTACCCGGTCAGCTATGAGAAGGGCAAGGAGATCACCGGCCTGACCGAAGGCCAGCTGCCCGGCGAGGCGGACGTCACCGTCTACCACGCCGGCACCGCCATCCGGGCGGACGGCGCTCTGGTGACGGCCGGCGGCCGCGTGCTGGGCGTCACCGCTGTGGCGGACGACCTGCCCGCCGCCCTTGCAAAGGCGTACGCCGCAGCGGACAAGATCCACTTCGACAAGCTGCACCGCCGCAGCGACATCGGCGGCCGCGCCCTCAAGGCTTTGGAGGCACAAAAATAAACATCAGGGAACGATAAGAAGCGTAGGAGATGAGCCTATGGTATACAGAATTTATGTGGAAAAGAAGCCGGGCTTCGACGGCGAGGCCCGCCAGCTGCACAACGAGCTGACCACCCTGCTGGGCATCCGCAGCCTGACCGGCCTCCGCCTGCTGAACCGCTACGACGTGGAGGGCATCTCGGAGGAGCTGTTCCGCCAGTGCGCCGGCACCGTGTTCAGCGAGCCGCCGGTGGACGATGTTTACGGCGAGCTGCCGGCCCATACGGGCGCAGCCTTCGCGGTGGAGTACCTGCCCGGCCAGTTCGACCAGCGGGCCGATTCGGCCGCCGAGTGCATCCAGCTCATCAGCCAGGGCGAGCGGCCGCTGGTCCGCTCGGCCCGCGTCTACCTGCTGGACGGCGAGTTGACCGCCGGCGAGCTGGAGGAGATCAAAAAGTACGTCATCAACCCGGTGGAGGCCCGCGAAGCCTCCCTCGACACCCGCGACACCCTCCAGATGACCTACGCCGTGCCCGAGGCCGTCGCCACCCTGACCGGCTTCAACGAGCTGGACGAGGCGGGCCTGAAGGCCTTCATCGGCGAGAAGGGCCTGGCCATGGACTACGGCGACATCAAGTTCTGCCAGGACTACTTCCGCTCCGAGCAGCGCGACCCCACCATCACCGAGATCAAGATGATCGACACCTACTGGTCGGACCACTGCCGCCACACCACCTTCGGCACCATCCTGGACGACGTCCAGATCGACGACGCCGTGGTGCAGGAGGCGTTTGACCGGTATATGGCCCTGCGGGAGGAGACCGGCCGCACCGAAAAGCCCCGCTGCCTGATGGATGTGGCCACCATCGGCGCAAAGGCCCTCAAGCAGCGCGGCGTCCTGACCAACCTCGACGAGAGCGACGAGATCAACGCCTGCACCGTCAAGATCAAGTGCGATGTGGACGGCGAGGATCAGGACTGGCTGTTCCTGTTCAAGAACGAGACCCACAACCACCCCACCGAGATCGAGCCCTTCGGCGGCGCGGCCACCTGCATCGGCGGCGCCATCCGCGACCCCCTGTCCGGCCGCAGCTACGTCTATCAGGCCATGCGCGTCACCGGCGCAGGCGACCCCCTGGTCCCGGTCAGCGAGACTCTGCCCGGCAAGCTGCCCCAGCGCAAGCTGGTCACCACCGCGGCCGCGGGCTATTCCTCCTACGGCAACCAGATCGGCCTGGCCACCGGCCAGGTGGATGAGATCTACCACCCCGGCTATGTGGCCAAGCGGATGGAGATCGGCGCGGTGGTGGGCGCGACCCCGGCCTCCCATGTCCGGCGCGAGTGCCCCGCCCCCGGCGACGTCATCGTCCTGCTGGGCGGCCGTACCGGCCGCGACGGCATCGGCGGCGCTACCGGCTCCTCCAAGGCCCACAACCACGAGAGCCTCGAGCACTGCGGCGCCGAGGTCCAGAAGGGCAACCCCCCCATCGAGCGCAAGCTGCAGCGGCTGTTCCGCCGGGAGGACGCCTGCCGGATGATCAAGCGCTGCAACGACTTTGGCGCGGGCGGCGTGTCGGTCGCTATCGGCGAGCTGGCCGACGGCTTGTTCATCGACCTGAACAAAGTCACCAAGAAGTACGAGGGCCTGGACGGCACCGAGCTGGCCATCAGCGAGAGCCAGGAGCGCATGGCCGTGGCCCTGGCCCCCGAGGACGTGGACCGCTTCATCGCGCTGGCCTCCGAGGAAAACCTGGAGGCCACCCCCGTGGCCACCGTCACCGAGGAAAAGCGGCTGAAGATGGTCTGGAACGGCGCCACCATCGTGGACATCAGCCGGGACTTCCTCAACTCCAACGGCGCGGAAAAGCACCAGAAGGCCCACATCGAAAAGGCGTCGGTCTGGCAGCCCCAGTGGGCCGGCAGCACCTTTGGCGAAAAGATGAAGAGCATGGTGGGCGATTTGAACATCTGCAGCAAGAAGGGCCTGAGCGAGCGGTTCGACTCCACCATCGGCGCAGGCACCGTCCTGATGCCCTTCGGCGGCAGCCACCAGCTGACCCCCCAGATGGCCATGGCGGCAAAGCTGCCGGTGGACGGCGAGACCACCACCTGCTCGGGCATGGCATGGGGCTTCAATCCCTACCTGATGAGCGCCGACCCCTACAAGGGGGCCATGCTCGCGGTGGTGGACAGCGTCACCAAACTGGTGGCTTCCGGCTTCCGCTATCAGGATATGTACCTGACTTTCCAGGAATATTTCGAGCGCCTGGGCGACAAGCCCGAGCGCTGGGGCAAGCCCCTGGCTGCCCTGCTGGGCGCGCTGGACGCCCAGATGGGCCTGGGCATCGCCTCCATCGGCGGCAAGGACAGTATGTCCGGCTCCTTTGAGGACCTGGACGTGCCCCCCACGCTGGTGTCCTTCGCCACCGCCATCGGCAAGACCCACCGCGTGGTCTCCACCGAGTTCAAGAAGGGCCACAGCTCGGTGGTCCTGCTGCGCCCCTTCTACAAAGAGGACGGCGTGACCCCCAACTTCGCCTCCCTGCTGGCCAACTACTACATCGCCGACCAGATGATGGAAAAGGGCATCGTCCTGTCCGCTTCGGCGGTGGGCTACGGCGGCGTGGCCGAAGCCCTGTTCAAGATGGGCCTGGGCAATCAGGTTGGCTTCCGCATGATCGCCGACATGAGCATGGACGAGCTGTTTGAGCCCGCCTATGGTTCGCTGGTGCTGGAGATCGCCACCGGCGCGCCGGCCGGCAAGCTGCTGGGCGTCACCACCCACGAATACCAGTTCACCGCCTGCGGCGAGACGCTGGACAGCGCCGCCCTGCAGGAGATCTGGGAGGCCAAGCTCGAGCCGGTCTACCCCTACCGCAAGGCCGGCCCCACCGTCGAGGCCGTTTCGGGCAAGATCGACCCGCCCGCCGCGCCCAAGATCGGGGTGGCAAAGCCCAAGGTCATCATCCCGGTGTTCCCCGGCACCAACTGCGAGTATGACACCGCGCGGGCCTTCCGCGCCGCCGGCGCCGACCCCGAGGTGCTGGTCATCCGCAACCTGACCCCCGCCGACGTCACCGCCAGCTGCGAAGCCCTGGTCAAAGCCATCGACGCTGCCCAGATCGTCATGCTGCCGGGCGGCTTCTCGGGCGGCGACGAGCCGGACGGCAGCGCCAAGTTCATCGCCTCCTTCTTCCGTTCGCCGGCCGTCACCGACGCGGTCCGCCGCCTGCTGTTCGAGCGGGACGGCCTGATGCTGGGCATCTGCAACGGCTTCCAGGCGCTGATCAAGCTGGGCCTGGTGCCCTATGGCGACATCCAGCCCATCACCGCCGACAGCCCCACCCTGACTTTCAACACCATCGGCCGCCACCAGAGCATGCTGGTGCGCACCCGGGTGGCTTCCACCGGCAGCCCCTGGCTCAGCCGGTGCGCGCTGGGGGACGAGTACCTTGTGCCCATCAGCCACGGCGAGGGCCGGTTCGTGGCCCCGCAGGCGGTGCTGGACCAGCTGGCCGCCAACGGCCAGATCGCGACCCAGTACGTCGATCTGAACGGCCAGCCCACCATGGACCTGAGCTACAACCCCAACGGCTCGCTGCTGGCCATCGAGGGCATCACCAGCCCCGACGGCCGCATCCTGGGCAAGATGGGCCATTCGGAGCGCCGGGGCGACGGCCTGTACGAGAACGTCGCGGGCGACACCTTCCAGCCCATCTTCGAGGGCGGCGTGGACTACTTCCGCATCTGATGCACGATAAGGAGAATTGTGAGAATGTCTCAGCATGACCGCTATATCAGCCCCTTTTCCACCCGCTATGCCTCGGACGAGATGCAGTACATCTTCTCGGACGACAACAAGTTCCGCACCTGGCGGCGGCTGTGGGTGGCCCTGGCCCGGGCCGAAATGAACCAGGGCCTGGACAACATCACCCCCGCCATGGTGGCCGAACTGGAATCCCATGTGGACGACATCAACTATGAAGTCGCCGCCGAGCGGGAAAAGCAGGTCCGCCACGACGTGATGAGCCACGTCTACGCCTACGGCCAGCAGTGCCCCCAGGCCGCCGGCATCATCCATCTGGGCGCTACCAGCTGCTATGTGGGCGACAACACCGACATCATCGTCATGCGCCAGGGCCTGGAGCTGGTGCGCAAAAAGCTGGTGGGCGTGCTGGCCAAGCTGGCCCGCTTTGCCAAGCAGTACAAGGATATGCCCTGCATGGCCTACACCCACGGCCAGCCCGCCCAGCCCACCACCGTGGGCAAGCGGGCCACCCTGTGGGCCAACGAGCTGGTGATGGACCTGGGCGAGATCGAGCACCGGCTGGCCACCCTCCAGCTGCGGGGCGTCAAGGGCACCACCGGCACCCAGGCCAGCTTTATGGAGCTGTTCAAGGGAGACGCGGACAAGATCCGCGCCGTGGACGCCGCCATCGCCCAGGAGATGGGCTTCGACCCCGAGGCCGTCATCCCGGTGTCGGGCCAGACCTACAGCCGCAAGGTGGACGCCTTCATCCTGAACGCCCTGGCCGGCATCGCCCAGAGCTGCATGAAGTTTGCCACCGACCTGCGCCTGCTGGCCAACTTCAAGGAGATGGAGGAGCCCTTTGAGAAAAACCAGATCGGTTCCTCCGCCATGCCCTATAAGCGCAACCCCATGCGCTGCGAGCGGATCTGCGCGCTGGCCCGCTACCTGATGGTGGACGTGCTCAACCCCAGCTTTACCGCCGGCACCCAGTGGTTCGAACGCACCCTGGACGACAGCGCCAACAAGCGCGTCGCCATGGCAGAGGGCTTCCTGGCGGCGGATGCCATCCTGAACATCATGCTCAACGTCACCGACGGCCTGGTGGTCTACCCCAAGGTGGTCCGCAGCCGGCTGATGGCCGAGCTGCCCTTCATGGCCAGCGAGAACATCATGATGCAGGCGGTGGAAAAGGGCGGCAACCGGCAGGAGCTGCACGAGCGGCTGCGCCAGCACGCCATCGCCGCCGGCAAGCAGGTCAAGGAGGAGGGCCTGCCCAACGACATGGTGGAGCGGATCGCCGCCGACCCCGCCTTCGGCCTGACCCGGGAGGAGATCGAGGCGGGACTGGTGCCCGAGAACTTTGTGGGCCGCGCCCCCCAGCAGGTGGACGAGTTTGTGGCAAACATCCTCCAGCCCATCTTTGACCGCTACCCCGAGGCCCTGGGCCAGCACGCCGAGCTGAGCGTGTAAGCAAACCGGCCTGGACCATCCAAAAAGTTCCAGCCAGACGCACATGCCGCCCGGCTGGACAGATTTGAAAAATCACCCTGCACAAAAACGATCCCCGGACTGGCAGCGTTTGCCGGCCCGGGGATTTTTGCGTTTACAGGACATGGGTGAGCAGCCAGTCCGCACAGTACAGATAAAAGAACCAGTACACCCGAAGGGCGTCCAAAACTACAGAGGCGATCGGCATGGATGCGGCCCTCCCTCACAAGATGAAATGCGGATATGCCTTCATTTTAGTACAAATATTTACTAAAGTCAATAGTAAATATCTTTATTAACCTATACTTTGTCTGACCCGGCACAGAAAGGAGAGGACAGAGTGTGGACTATATCAAGCGCATCCGGGACCTGCGGGAGGACCGCGACAAGACCCAGAGGGAGATTGCTGAGGTGCTGGGCACCTCGCAGACCATGTACGCCCGCTACGAGCGGGGGGCCAACGAACTGCCCATCCGGCACCTGATCGCCCTGTGCCGGTACTACCATGTCAGCGCGGACTATATCTTAGGATTGAAGGATGAAACGAATTGAGTACCCAAACCGCAAAAAATATGATACAATTACAAAAAAGCATCACAGAGGCCGCCGGAAAGCGGCGCGGGCGGGTATCTGCCCGGGAAGGAGGGCTTATGCGTCTGGACAAATATCTGGCGGAGGCAGCGCAGTGCACCCGCAGCGAGAGCCGTGAGGCGATCCGCAGCGGGCGGGTCAGCGTCAACGGCGCGGTCTGCAAACGGCCGGAACAGCAGGTGAGCGAGATGGATTCCATCCAGCTGGACGGCAAGAGCCGCCCCCGGCAGGCGTTCGTGTACATCATGCTGAATAAGCCCGCAGGGGTGGTCAGCGCTTCGTCCGACCGGCGGGATACCACGGTGGTGGACCTGGTCCGCAGCGCCTACCCCCGGCGGGAGCTGTTCCCGGCGGGGCGGCTGGACAAGACCAGCACCGGCTTTGTCCTCATCACCGACGACGGCGGCTTTGCCCACGATATTCTGGCCCCCAGGCGCCACGTCCCCAAGACCTACCGGGTCACGCTGGACACCCCCCTGACCGGCGAGATGGTCGAGGGCTTTGCCGCGGGGGTGGTCCTGATGGACAATGTCCGGCTGGCCCCCGCCGAGGTGGAGCCTCTTTCCGAGGATAAGCGGACGGTGCGGGTGGTGCTGCACCAGGGGGTGTACCACCAGATCAAGCGGATGTTCGGCGTGTACGGCGCAGGGGTCAACGCGCTGCACCGGGAAGCCATCGGCGGGGTGGCGCTGGACGAGGCCCTGGCCCCCGGCCAGTGGCGGGAACTGACCGGGGCCGAAGTGGCCGCCATCGCCGGGCGGTGAGGGCGGCGGCTTTCACCAGACTTTCAAACAAGCATCACATTTTACCGCTACAATAGGGGCAGAACCACGCTTACAGGTGGTTTTTGGCCGGAAAAATGCCCTGGGAGATAATTTCACCAAGAAAAAGCAATCTTTTTTGGTGAAATATGTTGCAAAAGTAAATTCTTTTGTGTAAAATATAGATTGTAGTGCGGCGAAATTGTGGAAATATGACAATCCGGTTTCCCGGCCCGTACAATCGAGGAAAAGGGGTATGCGTTTATGGCCAACAGAGTATTTCAGAGCGTGATCTACCAGATGAAGGACGCGATCGACCGTGTGGTCGGTGTGGTGGACGAGACCGGCGCCGTCATCGCCTGCTCTGAGCTGAATTTGATCGGCGAGGTGCAGGAGGACTTTATGGCCGAGCGCGTGTCCGGTAAGGACGGCTTTGCGCGGGGCGGTTACAGCTATCAGCAGTTTTCCAACGCCAAGCACAACGATTACGCGGTGTTCGTAGAGGGCATGGACGAGACGGCCAGCCAGTTCGCCGCCGTGCTGGCCATCAGCTTGCAGAGCATCAAGCAGTACCACGACGAAAAGTTCGACAAAGCCAATTTCATCAAGAATGTGGTGCTGGACAACATCCTGCCCGGCGATATCTACGCCAAGGCCCGGGAGCTGCACTTTGCCACCGACGTGTCCCGCGTGGTGTTCATCGTGCGGGTGGTCTCGGGCGGGGACATCTCGGCCTACGACGTGGTCAGCAGCCTGTTCCCCGACAAGCAGAAGGACTTCGTTTTCAACATCAGCGAGACCGACACCGTCCTGGTGAAGGAGATCCGCAAGGGGATCGACCGCTCCGATATGGAAAAGCTGGCCGCCAGCATCGTGGACACCCTCTCGGGCGAGCACTACATCAAGGCTGTGGTGGGCATCGGCACCCCCATCGCCAATGTCAAGGACCTGGCCACCAGCTTTAAGGAAGCCCAGATCGCCATGGAGGTCAGCAAGGTGTTCGACACCGAAAAGCAGATCATCCGCTACGACAACCTGGGCATCGCCCGGCTGATCTACCAGCTGCCCACCACCGTCTGCGAGATGTTCCTCAAAGAGGTGTTCAAGCAGGGCAGCATCGAGAGCCTGGATCAGGAGACCCTCTTTACCATCCAGCGCTTCTTTGAAAACAACCTGAATGTGTCCGAGACCAGCCGCGGCCTGTTCGTCCACCGCAATACCCTGGTCTACCGGCTGGAAAAGATCAAGAAGCTGACCGGCCTGGACCTGCGGGAGTTCGATGACGCCATCGTGTTCAAGGTGGCCCTGATGGTCAAAAAGTACCTGTCCAACAACCCCGCCAAATATTAAACGACAAAGCGTTCCAGCGTAGATCCGGCCGGCGGCCACCGTGCGGCCGGGTCTTGTTTACTGCCGCGGGCAGAATTTGATACAACGGAGACGTATAACCAATGCCAGAAATACCAATGGTAAATTTTGAGCACGTGTCCATGGAGTACAAGAAGGGCGGCCGCCTGGCTTTGGAAGACATCAACTTCCAGGCAAAACCCGGCGAGTTCGTGTTTCTGCTGGGGCATTCGGGCGCGGGCAAATCCACGCTGCTCAAGCTGATCTTGCGCGAGATCCTGCCCACCGAGGGCAAGGTCTTTGTCAACGGCAACGACATTGCCGCCCTCAAAAAGCGCAAGATCCCCTACATACGCCGGCAGATGGGGATCATCTTTCAGGACTTCCGCCTCATCCCCAGCATGACCGTGTACGAGAACGTGGCCTTTGCCATGCACGTCACCAACATCGCCAAAAAGGAGATCGATGAGCGGGTGCCCTATATGCTGGAGCTGGTCCATCTTGAGGACAAGGCCAACAGCTACCCCGACTACCTGTCGGGCGGCGAACAGCAGCGCGTGGCGGTGGCCCGGGCCCTGGTCCACGCGCCCAAACTGGTCATCGCGGACGAGCCCACCGGCAACATCGACCCCGAGCTGAGCCTGGAAATGATGGAGCTGCTGGAAGAAGTCAGCAAGACGGGCATCACGGTGCTGGTGGTCACCCACGAGCACGAACTGGTCCACCGGTTCCACCAGCGGGTGGTCACACTGAATCATGGCAGGATCGTCTCAGATGTGCCTGCTGCACGCGAGGAGGCAGTCCTGTGAAACTTTCAACGTTTGGATTTTTGACCGGCCGCGGCCTGCGCAACCTTGGCACCCATTGGGCCATGACCATTGCCTGCGTGGCGTCGCTGGCCGTCTGTATGAGCCTGAACACCCTGGCCAGCCTGGTGGAGGTCAATGTGGACAGCATGATCGGCTACCTGGGCCGCCAGAACGAGACGGTGGTCTTTCTGGACCCCAACTGCGACGACGCTACCGCCACGGCGGTGGGGGAGCAGATCTCGGCCATCAGCGGCGTGACCAACGTCAGCTATATGTCCAAGCAGGACGTGCTGAACACCTACGAGGGCTATCTGGACGAGGAATACGAGGCTCTCTGGGATGAATTTGAGAGCGACAACCCCTTCAAGGCCAACTACCGCGTCACGGTAGGGGACCTGAGCCAGCTGAGCCGGATCAGCAGCCAGATGGAAAAGATCCCCGGCGTGGTCAAGGTGACCGCCCCGGTGGAGATGGGCAGCATCTTTGTTGAGATCCAGCAGGGCGTCACCCGGATGGGCCGCATCTTCGTGCTGGTGCTGATGGTGGTCAGCATCATCACGGTGGGCAGCACCATACGCCTGAGCGTGTTTGCCCGCCGGCGCGAGATCGAGATCATGAAGTACGTGGGCGCCACCAATTTCCTGGTGACGCTGCCTTTCCTGGTGGAGGGCCTTGCCATGGGCCTGATCTCGGGCGTGCTTTCGGCCAGCGGCGTGCTGGCCCTCTACAGCTACCTCATCAGCGCGGCCAGCAGCCTCAGAGGCGTGTGGGACGTTCTGGTGGGCACCTCCCTGGTGCCCCTGGAAGCGGTGTGGACCACCGTCCTGTCCAGCAGCATCGCGGGCGGCACGCTGGTGGGCGGCCTGGGCAGCCTGTTCTCCATCCGCAAGCATTTGAACGTATAAACATAAAGGGGGCCTATCGGTGAAGACGGCGAAACACGCGAAACATTCCCGCCTGGCAGAGCGGATGCGGCGGGCGGCCTGCCTGCTGACGGCAGCGCTCTGCCTGATGGTCACGGCCAGCGCCGTGCCCGAAGCGGCTTCGGCCGCCAGCGTTTCGGACCTGCAAAAGCAGCTGGAACAGATCCAGTCCAGCATGGCCCAGCACCGGCAGGAGCTGGCCGACGCCAAAAAGCGGGAGAACGCCGCCGCGGCCCTGGAACAGGACCTGCGGGAACAAGTCACCGTCATTCAGGGGCAGATCTCGGTCCTGAAAGGGGAGATTGCCCAGGTGCAGAACGCCATCGGCCAGAAGCAGCAGCAGATCACCGCCAAACAGGCTGAGATCGACCAGAAGGAGATCGACATCGACAACCAGTGGGACGATTTCAAGACCTTCATGGGCGCCATGCAGGAACTGCGGGAAGGCGGCAGCGTGGCCATGCTGTCCGCCGTGACCGACCTGTACCAGCTGCTGACCTTCAACGAAATGATGCAGGACATCTCGGTCAAGGAGACCCAGATGCTGGATTCCCTCGAGGCCGCCAAGCTGGACTTGGAGAACGACTATAAGCAGCTCTCCAATGAAAAAGCCAGCCTCGAGACCCAGAAGGCCAACCTGGACGCCAAAAACTATCAGATGCAGGCCAAGCAGAGCGAGCTGACCGCCAGCATCACCCAGGCGCAGATGACCCAGGAGGAGGCCGAGGCCGCCCAGCGGGAGGCCCAGGAGGCCATCGAGTCGGACGAAATGGACTACGAGGCCGTCCAAAAGCAGATCCAGTCCATCATTTCGGCGGCGGCCGCCAAGCAGAGCAACCTGAGCTTTACCGGCTTTATCTGCCCGCTGCGCAGCTACAGCCGCATTTCCAGCGAGTACGGCTACCGCACCAACCCCGTCACCGGCGTGTATAAGCTGCACGGCGGCATCGACTTTGCCGCCCCCGGCGGCACCCCCATCTACGCGGCCGCCAGCGGCTACGTCTCGGTGGCCGGGTGGAGCACCGGCGGCTACGGCAACTACGTCGTCATCTACCACGGCACCATGAGCGACGGCAAGGCCTATTCCACCCTGTACGGCCATATGAGCCGCATCGCCGCAAAGCAGGGCACCTACGTCAAACAGGGGGACATCATCGGCTATGTGGGCTCCACCGGCAACTCCACCGGCAACCACCTCCACCTCGAGGTGTGGCAGGGCAAGACCAACGCCGGCCGGGTCAACCCGCGCAGCTACGTCCCCATCTGAGCATTTTTTGATCCCATAGAGAGAGGCGGAATGAAAGTATGAAAACGGATAAGCACAAGCGGTTCCAGCGCATCGCCTGCATCGTGCTGGCGGGGCTGCTGGCCTTGTCCATGCTGGGCAGCACCCTGCTGATGCTGTTGGGCTGACAGGAGGGCCACCGATGAACAAGAAGATCTCGGTCGGCATGATGCTGACCATTGTGATCCTGGCCATGACGGTGACGTTCTCGGTCACCATGCTGCTGGCGATGCGGCTGTTCGACAGCACCGTCAGCAATGTCAAGGAAAAAGAGAGTATGTACGGCAAGATCGCCGAGTTGGACCGGTATGTCCGCAGCAACGACTACTACACCATCGACGAGACGCTACTGTACGACACCATTTCCTCCGGCTATCTGGTGGGCACCGGCGACCGGTACGCCCGCTACTACACCGCCGATGCCTACGCCAAGCTGCTGGACATCCAGAACGGCGTGCTGATGGGCATCGGCGTGGAGGTGGCCCAGGACCAGACCGGCTACGCCAAGGTGCTGAAAGTCTATGACGGCTCGCCCGCGCAGGAGGCCGGCATCGAGGCAGGCAATTACATCACCACCATCGACGACACCGACGTGCGCACCATGAGCGGCGCTAACGCCATCGAGGACCGCCTGCTGGGCGAGGCGGGCACCACCGTCCACCTGGTGTGGCTGGGCAGCGATGCGGCCGAACAGAACGTGGATCTGACCCGCTCGGGCTACATCTCCACCACCATCGACTACCAGATGACCGCCGGGGACGTGGGCTACATCAAGATCCGGCAGTTCGACGCCACCACCTTGAGCGAACTGGACTACGCCATCCGCACCCTGCGCAACGCCGGGGCGGCAAGCCTGCTGTTCGACCTGCGCGACAACGCCGGCGGCCTGCTGGACGCGGCCCTCAACTGCATCGACCTGATCTGCCCCGAAGGGGTCATGGCCTGGGCCGAGAGCAAGGACGGCAGCCAGGAGGTGCTGGGCACCAGCAGCGGCGACAGCGTGGTGGACCTGCCCATGGTCTGCCTGGTGAACGGCAACACCGCCAGCGCGGCCGAGCTGTTCGCCAGCTGCCTGCGGGATATGAGCGGCGCGCGGCTGGTGGGCACCACCACCTACGGCAAGGGCACCATCCAGAGCAGCCCCCAGCGCCTGAGCGACGGCAGCGCCGTGGTGGTCACGGTGGCCCGGCTGATCGCCTCCAACGGGGAGAGCTTCGACACTACCGGCCTGACGGTGGATGTGGAGCGCCCCCTGACCAGCGACGAGCAGGGCGCATTCTATGATTTCACTCTGGAAACTGACCCGCAGATTTTACGCGCGGTAAATACCGCCCAGACCCTGACCGGCAGCGCCACGGTGGGCGGCGTCAACGCGGCGTCCAGCCAGGCCGCCAGCAGCGAAGCCGCTTCCAGCGAGACGTCGGGCGAAGAAGCCGCGTCCAGTGAGGAGGCTGCTTCCAGCCAGGACACCGCGGCATCCAGCGAGGCCTCCGCCTCCCCGGACGAAGCCGCCTGACCGTCAACAGAACCCACGCAAAGGCCCCCGGCGCAGTTGCCGGAGGCCTTTTTGCAGACCGGAGAAAGGATTGTTTATGGAGCTGACCGACCTTGCCACCATCCGCACCCTGTGCGAAAAATATGACTTTGCCCTCTCCAAGGGCTTTGGGCAGAACTTTATCGTCAACCCCGGCGTGCCGCCCAAAATCGTGGACGCCGCCGGCATCGACCGCAGCTTCGGCGTGTTGGAGATCGGCCCCGGCATCGGGGTGCTGACCAAGGAGATCGCCAAGCGGGCCGGCAAGGTGGTGGCCATCGAGGTGGACAAGCGCCTGCCGCCGGTGCTGGAAGAAACGCTGGCCGGCTTTGACAACGTCAAGGTGATCCTGCAGGATGTGCTCAAAGCCGACCTGCCCGCCCTGATGGCGCAGGAGTTTGCCGGTATGCCGGTGGCGGTCTGTGCCAACCTGCCCTATTACATCACTAGCCCCATCATCATGAAGCTGCTGGAGGACCGCCTGCCCATCCAGAACATCACCGTCATGGTGCAGAAGGAGGCCGCCGAGCGGCTGGCCGCCCTGCCCGGCACCCGTGCCAGCGGCGCGGTGAGCTGCGCGGTGCGCTACTTCGCCCAGCCCAAAATGATGTTCACCGTCCAGGCCGGCAGTTTCTACCCGGCCCCCAAGGTGACCAGCGCGGTGGTCCGGCTGGACATCCGGCCCACCCCCGCCGTGGCCGTGCCGGACGAAAAAGCCTACTTCGCCCTGGTGCGGGCGGCCTTCGGCCAGCGCCGCAAGACCGCCGCCAACGCCATCGCCGCCGGTCTGGGCCTGCCTCGCCAGCAGGTGGCGGACGCGCTGGCCGCCGCCGGCCTGGACCCCCGGGTCCGCCCCGAACAGCTGACGCTGGAACACTTTGCCGCGCTGGACGCCGCCCTGCGGGCCGCCGGGCCGTCTGCCGGATAAGAAAACAGCTTGCCAAAACGCCGCCGCAGTGGTATACTATCTAGGTACTAACTTTGCTGGTGTGGCGCAATGGCAGCGCAACTGATTTGTAATCAGTGGGTTGCAGGTTCAACTCCTGTCACCAGCTCCAAGAAAGGGCCTCGCACCATTTGGCTGCGGGGCCCTTTCGCATTTTATCCAGGAGGTGCTCTCATGCGGAAGATACGGTATGCAGTGGTCGGGTCGGGGTGGCGCTCCCTCTTTTACGGGCGGATCGCAAAGGCGCTGCCCGAGCGGTTTGAGCTGGCGGCTCTGGGCTGCCGCACGGAGGAAAAGGCCGCACGGATGCGGGAGGAATACGGCCTGCCCGCCGTGGCGGGGGAGGCCGCGGTGGAAGCGGCCAGGCCGGATTTCATCGTGTCGGCGGTGAACAAGCAGGGGATGTGCCAGACGGTGCGGCACTGGCTGGCCAAAGGCTACCCTGTGCTGTCCGAGACGCCGGCGGCCCTCTCGATGGAGGAGCTGGCCGCCCTCTGGCAGCTGCGGCAGGCGGGGGCCAAAGTCCAGGTGGCCGAGCAGTACCGCTGGTACCCGGTGTACGGGGCCATGCTGGGGCTGGTCCGCAGCGGCCTGCTGGGGCAGCCGGTGTCGGCCTACCTGTCCGCCATGCACGACTACCACGCGGCGGGGATGCTGCGGGGCCTGCTGGGCCTCGGCCGGGAGGAGATGCGCCTCACCGGCTGCACCTTTGCCGTGCCGGTGACGGCCACCCGCACCCGCACCGAGGTGCTGACCGCCGGCGAAGTGGTGCTGAAAGAGCAGCGCCACGTCCTTTTCGAGTACGAGAGCGGCTGCTCCGCCGTGTACGACTTTATGTCGGACCAGTACCACAGCCTGATCCGCCCCCGGACGCTCCGGCTGCGGGGCACCCGCGGGGAGCTGGACGACCGGACGGTCTGCTGGCTGAACGACAAAAACCTGCCCGAGCGGGCCGAACTGGACGTTGCCGAGGACCCCGCCACCGGCGAGGTGCTGGGCGTCGCTTTCCAGGGGCGGACGCTGTACGCTCCGCCCTTTGGCCCGTGCGGCCTGCCCGAGGACGAGACGGCCATTGCCCAAATGCTGCAGGGCATGGCCCGCTTCATCGAGACGGGGGAGGAGCTCTACCCGCTGGCCGACGCGCTCGAGGACGCCTATACCGCCCTCCTGATGGCCTCCCCGGCCGTGACGCCCGGCGCGGGCCTCGACGGCCCGGCAGGGGAGGGGCTGGCCCCCGGCTGGTACCAGCGCCGCACCGGCCCGCGCCCCTGGAAGTGACCCCCATTTGACTGCACAAAACCTGCAGTTCACTGCATTTCCCTTGCCGGGCCCGGCCCGTTGTGCTACACTGAAACTGAACCGGTCCCGCACCGGCGCCAACAAAAGGGAGGAATGCAAACGTGAAAGGACTTGTAAGATGCTGTGCCCTGGCCCTGGCGGCCTGTCTGGCGCTGGCCGGCTGCGCGCAGGCCCTGCCGCCCCAGTCCACCCTGGACGAGCTGCTGGCGGAGGTCAACGCCGCGCATCAGGCCATCGACAATGACGGGCTGAGAGGCAGGTTTGCTCTGCGGCAGCCTGTAAATGAAAACGGGGAGCCAATCAGCACGTCGGAGCGGTACTCCTACTACACCACCGACCTGGAACCCTATGACCCGGACCTGGTGCTGACCCAGGAACAGATGATCGAGGACGTCACCTATCTGTTTGATGCTCTTTATACCTGTTATGGAAACTATGACCGGATGGGCGGGCAGGCCGCTTTCGATGCGGTGGAGCAGGCTATTTTGGAAGAGTGCGCACAGTATTCTTCTCTCCGGGCTGAAGAATTTCAAAAGCTGCTCGTACCCCATTTTGCCTTCGTAAAGGACGCCCATTTCCAGATTCAAAATCAAGCTCCCAACCCACTATGGTATCCGTTTTTCTTCCGTGAAGTAGCCTTTTACGAGGATGACGGCCAGTACATCACGGCAGACGGCAAGACCGTCGCCTCGGTGGATGGTTACGATGATTTGAGCCAGCTTTTTAAGCGTTCCATCTCCCCGGAAGGAGAAATCGTTTATTACCCTGTTCTGCTCAAAGACAGCACTACCTGCGATGAGACCTTGACCATCCATTATACCGATGGCAACGCGCAAACGCTGCAATGTGAACCTTATGATACAGCATATACCTTCCAGAGCATAGACCGGGATGCCGTCCCTGAACTACGCTATGACAGTGGGATTCCAGTCCTTCAAGTGAATAGTATGCGAGATGGTTCCGATTCCAACTGGACAGAAGCCCTTCTGGGCGGCGCAGAGACATTAGGAAATTCAAAAATCAGTGTTTTAGATCTTCGTTTTAATCCGGGAGGAACGTACACCCTGCTTGAAGAATGGCTCAGAATCTATGCAAAAGCGCAGGTTCCTGCAAATTCTGTTTTTCGCGATGCTTTCACCGGGGAGCAGTTATTCAGTGCAAGAGATACATGGGTGGAAAACGACAACCTTCTGGTGATTTTGACCAGCAAATGCTCGGCTTCTGGCTCGGAGTGGCTGATCGATGCCGCCTATAATCTTGAAAACGTACTCATTGTTGGCGAAAATACCTGTGGTGCTCTGATTGGAAGTTCCTCAGGAGTAACGTTAAAAAACAGCAAAATTGTCACAAAAATCGGAAACCTCGAAAATATTGTTCCTTCCGCCAATGATTATTTTGAGGAGCTCCGCGGCTTTTACCCCGACCTCTGGGTCCCGGCGGATGAGGCGGAGGAGCTGGCCGTCAAGCTGATGGAAAACCTGGGCGCGGTGCAGGCCGAAGGCGAAGCGGCCAGCCCGGCCGCCTGAATGCAAAAAGGAGGGCTTTGCCATGTGTGAAAAGAACATCCGCACTGCCGTCATCGGCATGGGCAATATGGGCAGCCAGTACGCCGCGCTGTTGGCGGCGGGGGCCGTGCCGGGGATGGAGCTGGTCGCCGTCACCCGGGTGCGGCCCGAGACGCTGGCCGCCCGTGGGCTGACCCTGCCCGCGGGGCTGCCGGTCTACCAGACGGCGGACGAGCTGTTCGCGGCGGCGGACAGCGGGGCGCTGGCGCTCGACGCCGTCATCATCGCGACGCCCCACCGCCTGCACGAGGAACAGGCGGTGGCCGCCATGCAGCGGGGGCTGTGCGTTTTGTGCGACAAGCCCGCCGGCATCACCAGCGCGGCGGCCCGCCGGATGGAGCAGGCGCGGCCTGCGGGTCTCGTCTGCGGGTATATCTTCCAGCAGCGGACCTTCCCGTCCTACCGGGCCATCCGGCAGCTGGTGCACAGCGGCCAGCTGGGCGGCGTCAAGCGGGTGAGCTGGACGGTGACGGACTGGTACCGCTCCAACGCCTACTACGCCGGCAGCGGCTGGCGGGGCAGCTGGGAAAAGGACGGCGGCGGCACCCTGCTCAACCAGTGCCCCCACAATCTGGATATGCTGCAATGGATCTGCGGGATGCCGGCCCGGACCCGGGCCTTCTGCCACAACGGCAAATACCACCCCATCCCGGTGGAGGACGAAGTCACCGCCTATCTGGAATGGCCCGGCGGGGCCACCGGGGTGTTCACCGCCTCCACCGGCGAGGCTCCCGGCGTCAACCGGCTGGAGATCGCTTTGGACGACGGCCTCATCGTCTGCGAGCCGGAGGGGGTCAAGATCGCCCGGCTGGACCAGCCCGAGCAGGTGTACTGGAACGCGCCGGGCACCGGCTTTGAAAAGCCCGCCGCCCATTGGGAGAGCCATCCCATGGAGAAAAACCCCGACGCCTACGCCGATGTGCTGCGCAATTTTGCACAGTGCATCCGCAAGGGCGACCCGGACGGGATGCTGGCGCCCTGGGCGGAGGGCCGCAAGAGCCTGATGCTCTCCAACGCCATCTACCTTTCCTCCTGGACGGGGCAGACGGTGGAGCTGCCCGCCCCGGACTCCGCCGCCGGGCGCGCCTTCGAGGCCGCCTTTGAAGCGGAGTGGCGCAAACAATTCTGAACGTTCGGCCCGGCAGGCGATGCAGCCCGCCGGGCTTTTCCATCCGTTTCCGCTTTGGCAGGGCGGAATGGGGCTTTCGCTTTGGGGCGCGGCATGGTACAATAGGACGGGATAAAAGCAAAATGCGTGCCTGGGAGGCCCCGGGCGGTCCAAGAAAAAAGTCCGGCGGGGCAGATGCAATTTTTGCCAGCGGCAAAACGTATCTCAGGTGAAAGGACCTGCAAAGCCGGCAAAGGAGCAACTTATGTGGCGTATCAGTCAGGAAGAAGTATTCCGCCTCGCGGTGGAAAAATATAGTGATACCGTTTACCGTGCGGCAGTACATCATTGCAGCAGTACGGCCGACGCAGAGGACGTGGTTCAGGACGTGTTCGAGAAGCTGCTGAGGTACCGCGGCGCCTTCTCGAGCGAGGAGCACCTGAAGGCGTGGCTGCTGCGGGTGGCCATCAACCGCTGCCATGACCTGACCCGCGCGGCCAGCCAAAAGGATGTGCCGCTGGATGAGACGATGCCGGCCCCCGCAGCTGCTGACGGCAGCGTGCTGGACGCAGTGCGTACCCTGCCCGAACATTACCGCAACGCCATTTATCTGCACTACTACGAAGGGTATACGGCGGCGGAGATCGGGCGGCTGGTAGGCGCGCCCACCAATACGGTGCTGAGCTGGCTGCATCGGGCGCGGGCCCTTCTACATACCCTGTTGGAGGAGGAGATCGAGGATGAAATGGTTTGAATATCAGATGGAAGTAGACCAGCTTCATGCCCCTGATGAGCTGAAAGCCCGTCTGCTGGCCATGCAGCCTGACACCCAGAAATCCCAGAACCATAGCGAACCCCCGGCAAAGAAAGACAGGACGGTCCGTTTCCCGCATTGGCGGCGGTGGGCGGCGGGCATCGCGGCCTGTGCGGCGGTGGCCGTCGTCGGCAGCCAGGTGATGACGGCCATGCACCCGGCGGGCGCCGGCATCAGCACCATGAGCCTGATGGACGGCGGCGCGGCGTCCAGCACGGCGGCCTCCCAGGCCCCGGCCCTGGCCCAGTACAGCATGGACGCGGCCGAGAACGGCCTGGCCGGCGGCTTGACCCGCAGCGCTGCCGGGACGGAAAGCGCCGTGGCCGGCGACAAGATCATCTATACCGCCCGCCTGACCCTGGAGACCAAAGACTACGACGCCGCCCGGGCCGCCCTGGAGCAGGCCCTGGCCGACGCCGGCGGCTGGATGGAAAACAGCAGCGAGTCCAGCTACGACGACAGCAGCCGCAGCCTGTCCATGACCCTGCGGGTGCCGGCGGAAAACTACGAGAGCTTCCTGACGGCGGCGGGCCAGGCGGCCAGCCTGGTCAACCGCAGCGAATCGGCCGACGATGTGACGGCCCAGTACACCGACGTGGCCGGGCGGATCGCCAACCTGGAAGGCCAGCGGGACCGCCTGCGCGAGCTGCAGGCCAGCGCCGGGACCCTGTCCGACCTGCTGGACATCGAGGCCCAGCTGTCCGACGTCCAGTACCAGCTCGAAAGCTGGCAGAGCCAGCTGGACTGGTACGACGACCAGGTCGCCAGCTGCACCGTCACCGTCAGCCTGCGCGAGGTGGAGACCTACACCCCCACCGGCGAGACGTTCCTTGAGCGGCTGGGCGCGGCCTTTGCCGAGGGCTGGCAGAACTTTGTGGCCGGCCTGGCGTCCATCGCCGTTGTGCTGGCTGGCCTGTGGCCTGTGGTGGTGATCGTGGCCGCCGTCGCGGCGGCTGTGGTGATCGTCCGCATCCGTCGCCGCCGGTAAACGCGGCCCGGACCCGAAACACCGTTTGAACCGTTTGAGAAGGGCGCGCCTGTTTGGCCGGTGGCCGGCGCAGGCGCGTCCTTTTTCCTGTTTTGGATATACCTTACAAAAATTTCTCAAAAAACTATTGACATTGGCCCGGCCCTGTGGTATTATAATGGAGCACCAAGCGATACGGCTTCTACAAAAAGCCAAAGCGGTGCGAAACTTCATATCGCGGGGTGGAGCAGTCCGGTAGCTCGTCGGGCTCATAACCCGAAGGTCGTTGGTTCAAATCCAGCCCCCGCAACCACCAAGCGCCTGTCCAGATGGACGGGCGCTTTTCTTTGCGTTTTTGCTGCCGGCCGGCGCAAAAAGCCCCCAGCCGGGCGGCTGGGGGCGGATATGCGGCAGAGAGCGGACCGCTTCAGGTCCGGTTCTGCGGGATATCGGGCAGGGAATCGAATCCGCGCTGCAGGTCGGCGTCGGTGGGGATGGTGTCGCTCATCCGGCCCGAGAGGTAGCTCTCGTAGGCGGTCATGTCAAAGTAACCGGTGCCGGTCAGGCCAAAGAGGATGGTCTTGGCCTCGCCGGTCTGCTTGCATTTCAGGGCTTCGTCCATGGCCCCGCGGATGGCGTGCGCCGACTCAGGGGCGGGCAGGATCGTCTCGTGCTTGGCAAAAAAGACTGCCGCCTCGAACACCTTGGTCTGTTCATAGGCCACTGCCTCCAGGTAGCCGTCATGGTACAGCTTGGAGAGGATGGGGCTCATGCCGTGGTAGCGCAGGCCGCCGGCGTGGTTGGCCGAGGGGATGAACCCGCTGCCCAGGGTGTACATCCGAGCCAGCGGGGTGACGCGGCCGGTGTCGCAGAAGTCGTAGGCGTACCGCCCGCGGGTCAGGGACGGGCAGGAGGCAGGCTCCACCGCCACAAAACGGGTGTGACTGCGGCCCTGCAGCCTGTCGGCCATGAAGGGGGCAATCAGGCCGCCCAGATTGGAGCCGCCGCCGGCGCAGCCCACCACCACGTCGGGGTATTCGTCCAGCTGTTCCATGGCCAGCTTGCTCTCCAGCCCGATGATGGACTGGTGCAGCACCACCTGATTCAGCACGCTGCCCAGCACATACCGCTTGGTCCCGCCGCTGGCGAGGGCGGCTTCCACCGCCTCCGAGATGGCGCAGCCCAGGCTGCCGGTGGTGTCAGGGTTTTCGGCCAGGATCTTCCGCCCCACCTCGGTGGTGTTGGACGGGGATGCCGTCACCTGGGCGTCGAACACGCCCATCACCGCCTTGCGGAAGGGTTTCTGCTCGTAGGAGCACTTGACCATATACACATCGCAGGTCAGCCCAAAGTAGGCGCAGGCCTCCGAAAGGGCGGTGCCCCACTGGCCGGCCCCGGTCTCGGTGGTGACGCCGGCCAGGCCCTGCTTCTTGGCGTAATAGGCCTGGGCCACGGCGGAATTCAGCTTGTGGGAGCCGGAAGTGTTGTTGCCCTCAAATTTGTAGTAGATCCGGGCCGGGGTGCCCAGGGCCTTTTCCAGCTCATAGGCGCGGATCAGCGGCGAGGGGCGGTACATCTTGTAGACCTCCTGGATGGGCTCGGGGATGTCCACATAGGCCGTCGTGCCGTCCAGCTCCTGGCGGGCCAGTTCCTCGCAGAAAATGGGGGACAGGTCGTCCACTGCGAGGGGCTGGAGGGTGGCGGGGTTCAGCAGCGGGTCGGGCTGCTGAGGCATGGCCGACCGCAGGTTGAACCACTGCTTGGGCATCTGATCTTCGGTGAGGTACAGGCGGTGGGGGATCTTGGTCATGCTCATTTTCTTGCACTCCTTTACAACTTGCTTGCGGGAGAGGGCATAGAAAAAAGCCCTCGTCCCAAATTCCTCTGGGACAAAGGCTTGTAACCTCTGCGGTGCCACCCGGATTGACCTGTACCATGCGCACAGGCCCACTCGCTTCCGCGTGTCTGACAACACGCGCTCCCCTGATAACGGGTGGAGTCCCCGTCGCGCTACCGGGCCATGGACGGCCCCTCGTTGTGCCCTCGAAAGTCCATTCGCCCGGCCGCTGCCTGCCGCGTTCCCACCATCTGCGGCTCTCTGAGAGGGTTTGGTTCCAGGTTACTACTCTTTCTCAACGGTTTGTCGAGTTCAGTGTTCTGAACTTTATTGCAGTATAACAGAGGGATGGGAGGCTGTCAAGAGGGAATTTTGGATTTCCACAAAAAAGCGGCGGAGTCCTTGCCGGGGCTCCGCCGCTTTGTGATGTTCAGGGATCAGATGCGGGGACGTCTTTTTTACTCCTCGTCCTTTTCCATGACCTCTTTCGGGATGCCGAACAGGCAGGTCAGGACGAAGCACAGGGCCACCGAGCCCACCGACACCAGGAAGTAGCACAGCAGCTGGTAGGGCTCGTAGATGTACATCAGGTAAGAGGGCAGGACGGCCAGGCCGTAGGAGTTGGACTGCACGTGCAGCAGCGAGAGGACGGCAGCGCCCAGGCCGGAGGTGAACAGCATGATGATCAGGGGGCGCAGGTTGTAGCGCAGCTGGATGCCGAACAGGACCGGCTCGCTGATGCCGAACAGCTGGGACAGCATGGCGCCGATGCTGGTCTGGCGGACGCTCTCCTTCTTGGACTTGACGAAGAAGGCCAGGCAGGTGCCCACGTTGGCAAAGCCGTACATGGCGCACAGGGTGATGACGGGGTTGAAGCCGGTGTTGGCCAGCAGGGAAGTCTCGATCATGGTGTAGGTGTGGTGCAGGCCGGTGATGACCAGCAGTGGGTAGGTGGCGCCGATCAGGAAGCCGCCCAGGCCGAAGGGCAGGTTGACCAGCACTTCCACCACGTTGACGATGCCCAGCTCCACCACGTGCATGACGGGGCCGATGCCCAAGATCACGATCAGGAAGGTGACCAGCATGACCACGAAGGGGGTCATGATCAGGTCAAGGGCGTTGGGCATGACCTTGCGCAGCTTCTTTTCCAACGTCGCGCCGATCAAAGCGGTCAGGATGGCGGTCAGGACGCTGCCCTGGCAGCCCACGATGGGGATCGCGCCAAAGGCCATGATCGCTTCCACCTCGCTCTTGGGGTCGGCCACGTCGTAGCCGTTGTCCGCCATGGGGGACTTGTACACCGGGCAGAGCCACAGCAGAGTGACTCCCAGGTCCTTCAGGTAGGGCAGCTTTTGGATGATGCCCTGGATATCCCCGATCCCGTCCCCATTGCTGTCGTAGAAGCTCTTGGGGTAGATCTGGTACACGATCTCTTTCTGCCACCATTTCTGCTGCATACTTCATGCTCCTTTCTGTGTCTGTGGCGGGGCGGGCAGGATGTGCCGCCGCACCAGCTCCTGTGCGATGCCGCTTTCGGACGGGGGGCCGCAGAGGGAATCGGCCAGCTGCACCAGGGCCGGGCAGCTGCCCCGCACCGCCACACGGGTGCCCGCGGCGCGGAACATATCCAGGTCGTTTGCCCCGTCCCCGAAGCAGAGGCTCCCGGCTCGGGGGATGCCCAGATAGCGGTTGACCATCCGCAGGGCGCTGCCCTTGCCGCAGCCGGGGGGCAGAAATTCCTTCCCCCTAATATTCCCCTGGGGACAAAATTTAGCGCCGAACCGCGCACTCGGCCTTGCGGCCTCGCACACTCCCGGCGCTAAATTTCCCTGTATGTGTCCCGTCCATCCGCACATGTCGGCTGGACGGGACTTTTTTGACAGACTGGCCCCCGCCCCATGGGTGAACGGGGCGGGGGCTGAAATATAGATTCTTTACGGCGTTACAGTTGTTTGCTTTGACAGATAGGGGACGTTCATCGTACCGCCAAACTGATAGCCGAAAGCACTGGCGGCTTTATTTAACCCTTCTGCCCATCCTTCTTCGTTGGTCACATGGGTAGCATCACCAACGCCCACGCTGTACGAGCCAAAAGCATTGGGTCGTTGACCGCTCCAGTAGCAGGCGGTCACATTACTACTGCTACTCTTGTTCCCTACCACGCCGCCGGCATAAGTAGAATTAGAGGTGTCAAGGTCTCCTCCTCCGGTGGAATAACAGGCGATCAAACTACCGCCAGTTTGAGCTCCCGCCACGCCGCCGAGTTTGGGCATAGAAGCGCCGGTGTTGTTGATCGACCCGTTTGCAAAGTAGCAGGCCATAGCTTTGCCGCCGGTTTGGCTTCCTATCACACCTCCGCTCGTACCGGTGTCGGTTGCAACGGTGGTTCCATCCACCGAACAGCCGGCGATTTCGCCACTGTTAAAATTTCCTACCACGCCGCCGCTGCTGCTGCCGGTGACACTGCTGCCCTTCACCGAGCAGCCAGTGAGAGTAGAGGTAGAGGTATTGTAGCCCACCACACCGCCGACATTGGTACCGTTTGTGATGATAAGGTTCTCTACATGGCAGTCCTCGATGGTCTTGGAATTTGATCCCACCACGCCGCCAAGCTTACCGTTTGAGCTTGGGCCCTTGATGGTGAGGCCATTCACCCAGCAGTTGGAGATGGAGCCATAATTTTGTCCCGCCAGGCCGCCGGCATTGCTATTGGCGCCATTGATTGTGATGCTGCCCGAGACAGAGCAGCCGTTTATGGTGCTGGAGCTGGTAATATAGCCCGCTACGGCGCCGACGGCGGCGGCATAGGGGTTATCTGACCAGCTGCTTGTTATGTTTACATTTGCCAGGTTCAATTTCGTTACTTCACCCTTGAGATACCCAAACATACCCACATATTGGTTGCTGCTGTTTATGGTCAGCCCGGTGATGGTTTTGCCGTTGCCGTTAAAGGTACCGGTGTAGGCATGGCTCAAATCGGTGCCGATGGGTGTCCATTCCTTGCCCGCTAGGTTGATGTCAGCGGTGAGGGTGCAGTTGGTGTTCCAGTTTCCGGCGCGGACATAGTTGGCCCAGGCGATCAGGCCGGTGGCAGTCTTGACCTTGAAAAGTTTCTGGCCGCTCGACTCATCCGCCCACTCAACAGAATAGTCGTCGTCCTCGTATCCCACGTCGTTGGGGCCGAGGCTGGGGCCGGAGTCGCCCTTGTCGGGGGTGCCGGCCTTGAGCACCTCCACGTCCACTGCGATGTAATAGCCATTCTCGGCCTCGATCATGGAGACATGGGCGCGGTAGCTGCCGTCATCGGGCAGGGAGCCAAAGACGCTGGCCCACTGGGCCAGGGCGCTGCGGGCGGCGGCATCGGGGTCGCTGCCGGTCTGGAACACCAGATCCACGCCGTGGTCCCCCTGCTGGCCGTCCCCCAGCCGGGTGAAGGTAATGCTGCCGCCGGTGATGTTCAGGTTGTTCACCAGCCGGGTGAGGATTTCGTCCTCGGTGCCGCCCTCGGCGGCCGCCTTTTTCAGGGCGGCGGTGAGGTCGCTGTCCACTTCTACGTCCACATTGGTGTACAGGCCGCTGAGCAGGTCGGCGATCACCTGAGACAGGGCTTTGCCGCCGCCGCAGCCTGTCAGCAGCAGGCTCAGCGCCAGCGCCGCCGACACAAACAGCGCCGTGACTTTTTTCGCAAGCATGATGGTTTCCTCCTTTGATTGGCCCATCCGGGAAAGGTACACTTTTCCGGATGGTTTTTGTTTGGGCGCAAAAAAAGCCCCCGCGCCCGGGGCAAGCCAGGCGCGGGGGATGAAAAATAGGGTCCCGCAGGGTTTTATACGCCGGAATAGGCCGAGAAACCGCCGTCCACCGGCAAAGTAACGCCGGTGATAAAGCTGGAGGCGGCATCATTGACGAGGAACAGCAGCGCGCCTTCCAGCTCGCGGCTGTCGCCGAAGCGGCCCATGGGGGTGGCGGCCAGAATTTTGCCGGTGCGGGCGGTGGGGGTGCCGTCGGGGTTATACAGGAGCTGTTGGTTCTGCCCGGCGGCAAAGAAGCCGGGGGCAATGGCGTTGACCCGGATGCCCTGGCGGCTGAAATGGACGGCCAGCCACTGGGTCAGGTTGGTGACGGCGGCTTTCGCGCCCGAATAGGCGGGGATCTTGGTCAGGGGGGTGTAGGCGTTCATGCTGGAGATGTTCAGGATGCAGCAGCCGCTGCGGCCCAGCATCTGGGGCACAAAGGCCTGGGTGGGCAGGATGGTGCCCAGAAAGTTCAGGTCGAACACGCCGGCGACGGCCTCGGGGGAGAGGTCGAAAAAGCTGCGGACGGCCTCGTTTTCCCGGTCGCCGGGCTCGTAGTATTCCTTGTCGGTGGTGGCCTTGGGGTTGTTGCCGCCCGCGCCGTTCACCAGAATGTCGCAGGGGCCGAAGTCGGCCAGGACGGCGGCGGCCGCAGCCTGACAGCTGGCGGCGTCCACCACGTTGCAGGGGTAGGCTTTGGCGGCGCCGCCACTGGCGGTGATCTCGTCGGCATAGACCTGCGCCTTGGAGACGGTGCGGTTGAGCAGGGCGACTTTGGCCCCCGCCCGGGCCAGCACTTTGGCCATGTCCGAGCAGAGCACGCCGCCCGCCCCGGTGACCACCGCCACCTTGCCGGAAAGGTCGGTGTCCAGCACGTTTTTCAGCATAGAGGCATTCTCCTTTTGATACAAGATCCCGCCCGGGTGACGGGCGCATCCGGGCGGGACACTGTGTGTTTTGTAAACTTCAGCAGCGCATTAGTACCGCAGGCCGAACTTCAGTTCGTAATAGTTGCCGGCGGCGTCGCGGTAGGCGTAGGCCTTGCCGTTCTCATCCTTGAGGGAAGCGTCGATGTACTGGTCCTTGTCGTAGCCGGGCACATCGTTGGGGCTGGCGCAGATGCCGTCCGCGTTGACGGCCAGCACCTCGTCCCCGCGGGGCAGGGTGATGGGCAGGCGGCCCACCGGCTCGAACCGGCCAAAGATGACGTCCAGGGTGGCGGAGGGGTAGGTGTCGAAACCGGCGGTCAGGGCGTCGGCGTAGGGCTCCACGTTGCCCACCATCCAGGCCAGGGGGAAGTTGATGTTGGCGATCACCTTGCCGCCGTGGGCGTGGACGGCTTCGGCGATGGCGGGGATGCGCTTGGCGCCCGCCAGGGTGGTCTCGGTGTGGGTCTCGGGCAGGGGCTTGCCGTCGGGGCCGACGTCGTGGACCACCTTGTCCTCGCAGATGTCCAGTTCCAGATAGCCCGGGGTGGCGTTGAAGTAAGCGCCGGAGGAGGGGCTGACCATCAGGATGGCGTAGTCGGCCTCGGCGGGGTCGTCGGTGAGGTGGATCTCAAACCGGGCGATCATGTCCCGCAGGGCCTTGGTGGCGGCTGCGCCCTTTTCGGCGTCCTTGGCAAAGGCTTCGGCGTAGACCTTGGCGCCCGACAGCTTGTCGGTGGTCAGGGGCAGGGTGCCGGCCTGGTTTTTGAGCAGGACGACGCTCTCACGGTGGACGAGGGCGGCTTCCTTCCAGTCGTCCTCGTTGGCGACCGCTTCGGCGGCGTGCTTGGGGTCGGCGTAGGGGTTCTCGAACATACCCTGCTGGAACAGCTCGGTCAAAGTGCGGGCGACGGCGCGGTCCAGGCTCTCGTCGGTCAGGACCAGGTCCTCCTTCTTGAACCCTTCGGGCACCAGGTGGGTGTCGTAATAGCCGTTGGTGGCGCGGTCATACGCCTCGCGGCCCTCGGCGTTGTCGAACAGGCCGCTGATGAGGTCTACGCCCGACTGGGTGACGGCAAAGCCGATCCGCTCGGGCACGTCCAGGGCCTCTACGCCCCAGCTCATGTTGTGGGTAATGCCGGTGTCCGAGTTGATGTAGCCGTCAAAGCCCATCTGCCCCCGCAGGATGCCGTCGATGAACACCTTATTGTAAGCGAAGCCGTAGGGGTCCATCCGCAGGGCGTTGCCTTCGCAGTCGGTCTGGGGCGCGCTCTTAGCGGCGGCCGGCTTGGAGTAGTAGGGCATGATGGCCGCGGCGTGGTACTTGACCGCGGGGCGGAAGGTGGGGATGTGGTATTTCTGGAGCGAGCCCTCGGTGGCGTAGACGTTCCACTGGCCGGCGGCGTAGTGGGGGTCGAAGCCGTTCTCGCGCGCGCCGCCGCCGGGGAAGTGCTTGACGGTCATGGACACGCCCTCTTTGGTCACGCCGTCGGGGCTGCCCTGGATGCCGGGGATCAGCCGCTCAAAGATCTTTTCGATCAGCGCGGGGTCCTCGCCGAAGGTGCCGAAGGTGCGCTGCCAGCGGGGATCGCTGACGCAGTCGGCCATGTACATATAGCCCTTGCGCAGGCCGCAGGCCGCCCACTCGCGGCGGATGCAGTCGGCAAACTTGTCGATCAGGGCGGTGTCGCCGTCCTCGCCCAGGACGGCCGCCGCGATGCCCAGCGTGCCGGGCCAGGTGGCAAAGACGCCGGAGGCGTCGTTCATGCCAAAGACCACTTCGCCGTTCTCATTGCGGGAGTTGGAGGCCGCCTGCACCGGGACGAAGTGCTCGCACTCCTCGGCGACGGCGTGCAGCTGGTTGAGCCAGTCGGCCATGTCGGCGGGGGAGGGGCTGGCCCGCAGGATCAGGTGGCGGTTGAACCAGTCCTTGATCAGGGTGGTGGTGCCGGGCAGGCGCTGCTCGCCGAAAATGGTCTTGCCGTTGAACTCGGCGTCGTCCAGCACGCCCGACTCGTCGGGCACGACGGTGTGGCCCGCGGCGGGGCAGGCGGGGCCCATCCGCCAGTCCGAGATGAACAGCTGGGCGATCTTCTCGTCGGTGGTCAGGGTCTTGACGTAGGCGGCGGCGCGCTCGGCGGGGGAAAGGCGCCAGTCGTTGACGGGGGTCACTTCGCCGGTGCCGTCGATGTCCTTAAAGGTGAGGCCGTCTTTCTCGATGACGCGGCGGGACACCGTGCCGATGGTGGGGCCGTTGGGGTTGTGGTAATATTTCAGGTTGTCGGATGCTTTTTTTGCCATGAAGCGTTCCTCCTTCTTACTGCGTGCGTGCGGGGGCCTTAAAGCCCATGTTACTGTTATTATCGCACAAAGCGCCCCGAAAAGGGGAGGATTATTTTGCGGGGAATCCGTACAATTTTTTCATTCTGCCTGATTTTGCGCCGGTTTGAGAAAAGAAACAGTGGATTTTATGCTAAATTCGCCGCAAAATTTGTGAAAAAAGCCCATGAGCGGGGCCCGGCGGCTTTCCTCGAAAAAAGTTTTGTGATATAATCGAAAGCGAAAAGTTGTATGAGCAAGAGGAAAAGGAGAGGTGATTTGCGTGAAGGTCGAGATCAGCAGGGTGCTGGAGAAATTAGCCGGTTCGATGAACGTCGGCTTGACCAAGATGACCCCGCCCTTCGATGGGATCGACCATTTTGACTATGGCCTGCGCCGCGCCCTGGACGCCGAATTTGACTGGCCGGGCTTTGGGCGGCAGCTGCTGGACCAGGTGCCGGAAAAGACGCTGGTGTTTGCACAGGGTGTGTTCGAGCTGCGGTTCGCGTTCTTCCTGCCGCCGGACGAGCCGGACACCCTGTACTGCTTTGGGCCCTGGGCGGACGGCCCCCGCTCCAAGGAATCGCTCGACTGGTGCGAAAAATACCTGGACGAAAAGGCCCGGAATGTGGTGGAGGAGTACTACAACCGGGCGCGCCAGATGGAGGACAATGCCATCAAGACCAGCCTGTTCGCGGTGATCTCCCTGCTGTTCCCGGAAGGGGAGCTCAAAACCGCCGAGTGGCGGGAGTTCATGCCGCTGCGCTTCCGGCCCAGCCTGGAGAGCTTCCGGGAAAAGGCGTTCACCGAGGAGCTGCCCGCCGAACTGATCGCCGAGCGCTACGCCGCCGAGAACCGGATGCTGGAGGCGGTCACCAAAGGGGACGTCGGGGCGGCGCTGACGGCGTATGAAAATTTCCACCAGTTCCAGCTGACGCCGCGGCTGCGCAGCCCCCTGCGGGAGTTCAAAAACTACACCATCATTTTGAACAGCCTGTTCCGCAAGGCCATCGAGCAGGCCAGTGTCCACCCCTATTACATCGACCATATCTCGGCCCGCTTCGCCCTCGAGCTGGAAACGCTGACCAGCATCGAGGAGGGGGTGCGGCTGCGCGTCCGCATGGTGAAAGAGTACTGCCGCTATGTGCAGCTGTATTCTTTGCGGCAGTACAGCCCCCTGATCCAGAAGGTGATCAACGAGATCAACCTCCACCTGGACAGCGCTCTGTCCCTCAAGACGCTGGCGGCCCAGTGCTACATCAGCCCCAGCTACCTGTCCAACGTGTTCAAGCAGGAGACGGGCCAGACCCTGACCGACTACATCAGCTGCCGCCGGATGGAGCGGGCTGCCCGGCTGCTGCTGACCACCAACGCCCGGGTGGCGGTGGTGGCGGAGGAGGTGGGCATCCTGGACGTGAACTACTTCACCAAGATGTTCAAGAGCGCCACCGGCCAGACCCCCACCGCCTTCCGGCGGGACAAGCGGATGCAGGCCTCGCTGGAAGTGGCGTCCGACAGCACCGCGCCCATCCTCCCGCCGCCCGCAGGCGGGGGCGAAAAGCGGGAAAAATTGAGAAAATCCTGAAATTGCCTCTTGCAAAGCTGCGCGGAGTATGCTATAATACATCCCGCAGTCCTGCTGCTATAGCTCAGTTGGTAGAGCGCATCCTTGGTAAGGATGAGGTCTCCAGTTCAAATCTGGATAGCAGCTCCATCTTTGAAAAGCCTCGAAGGCATCGGCCTTCGGGGCTTTTTGTTGTCTGCGCGCCTGCCCGGCAGGTTGTGAAATCGGGGTGAAGGCTGCAATATTGGCCCGGCCTTGTTCGTATCATGAATAACAGACCAAATTTTGGCATTCGACCGAACGAGGTGAACCAGATGCAAAACATCTATAGAGCGGCGGCCGCTCTGGCCTGCCTGGCGCTGGCAGCCGGGACCCTGGCGGGCTGCGCCCCGGCCGTGCCGCCGGCCAGCAGCAGCGCCCCCGCCCAGACCGGGGAAGAGGCCGCCAGCCCCCTGCGCGACGGGCGGCTGCGCTATCTTTACAATCTGAACGGCAGCGGCGGGGGCACTCTGCTGTGCGGAGACGAACTGCTCTATCAGGCAAGCCCCTCCGAGAGCATCACCCTGCTGTATACCCCCGGCGCGGCAGACCCCGCGGGCTGGCAGCTGAGCCGGAACGACGGGAGCGGCCAGCGCATCACCGAGGTGTACAGCGCGGCGGGAGACCTGCTCTGGTCGGGCGCGGGCGAATGGCGGACCGCGCTGGCCGGGAGCATGCTGGCTTTGGAGCCGGGCGGCTTTTCCGTGGATGCGGGGCCGGGCAGCGAGACCGGCTGCCGCCTGATCGACACGGCCAGCGGGCAGGAATACGCGCTGCCCGCCGAGGCGACCGGCTGCATCCCCACCGAGAGCGGGCAGGCGGTGCTGACCTTGAACACCGACCCCGCCGCCGGCGGGCTGGAAGGGTGCAGCGTGGTGGTCCTGGACCTGGCGGACGGCAGCGAGCTGCAGCGCGTGGAGCGCGCCTACGCCTACCGCGCCTACGGCGCCGAGGGGGTCAGCCGGTGCGCCGCCCTCCAGCGCTACGACCCCGAGACCCAACAGTGGTCCACCGACCTGTACGACCCCGCCAGCCGGACGATGTACAGCGGGTTTGAGACGTTCTGCGGGGACGATCTGATCTGCTTCCAGCCCGAACCGGGGCGGTACGACGTCTGCGCCCTGGGCGAGACCGAGCCCCTGGCCAGCTACGACGGCCTCTGCTCCTACTGGCGGGAGGACGCGGCCTTCATCGCGCGGGACGACGGGGCGTTCCTCGTCACGCCCGACGGGGAACAGCCCTGCGTCAACAGCTATGCCGTGAACGGCGGGGAAGCCGCCTTCCTGCTGACCGGCGGCACCCTGGCCGTCTACGGCCCCGGCGGGCGGACGGAGGTCGAGACCGGCCTGGCCGGCGTGCTCAGCCAGCCGGACAGCTGGGTGTCGGTGTTCAGCGTCACGGACGGGTACGTCCTGGTCAACGTCAGCGGCTCGGGCGGCGCGGAAAGCTGCAGCCAGGTATACGGCCCTTCCGGCCTTATGTACGACAGTACCGGCAGCGGCTACGACCGGCTGAATGTGCTGACCATGGGCCCGGACGGCCCGGTCTACGAGGCTGCCCGGCAGGGCGCGGGCGGGGCCTGGCTCTCCGATGTGCTGGACAGCCGGGGCAATGTCCTGCTGTCGGGCCTGACCGACGTCTCGGGGGACAGCAGCCTGCCCGGCGGGGTGTTCGCGGCCCGGCGCGGCTTTGAGCGGGGCTACATGGACCTTGCCGGAAACTGGCTTTACAGCGAGAGCGTCTTTACCTCCCTGTCGGATGAGGACGCCTCGTATTACTGGTAATGCAAAGGAGAAACGCCATGCATGATTTGAAAGTATCCCGCCGCAGCTTTCTGGCGGCGCTGGGCCTGGGCGCGGCCGCCGCGTGTCTGGCGGGCTGCGGGCCCGCTTCCAGCGCTTCGGACGGCAGTTCCAGCGCCGCCGGCAGCGAGGCGCCGGCCTCCAGCCAGCCGGAGGAAGACGCGGCGGAACCCTTCCTGACCCCGGAGGAGTTCCCCGGGGTGGACGGCTCCACCGCCTGCGTCCCTCTCATCGCCCAGATGATGGCCGACACCGCCGGCGTCCCCCTCACCGAGGCGCAGAGCAGCGTCACGGTCAGCACCACCGCCTACGCCTGGGAGAATATGGGCGTCTACGGCAGCTCGGATGTGGAGCTGCTGGTGGTCTACGAGGCCCCCGACTATGTCAAGGAGGAGATCGCCGCCGCCGGCGTGGAGCTGGAACAAAAGGCGGTGGGCCGGGACGCGCTGGTCTTTATCGTCAACGAGGATAACCCGGTCCAAAGCCTGACGCTTGCCCAGCTGCGGGACATTTACGCCGGCCGCGTCACCAACTGGAGCGAGGTGGGCGGGGCCGATGTGCCCATCGTGGCCTTCCAGCGCGGGGAGGACAGCGGCAGCCAGACCCTGTTCCAAAAACTGCTGATCGGGGACGGCGAGCTGATGGAAGCCCCCACCGAGCTGGCCCCCGCCTCGATGGGCGGGCTGGTGGACAGCGTGGCCGCCTACAACAACAGCGCCAACGCCATCGGCTTTTCGGTCTACTACTATGTGGACCAGATGTATTCCCAGCCGGGGCTGCGGCTGCTGGCGGTGGAAGGGGTGGAACCCTCGAACGACACCATCGCCGCGCAGGACTACCCCCTGTGCAACGATTTCTACGCCGTCATCCGGGCGAGCGCCGCCCCCGGCAGCCCCGAGCGCCAGCTCTACGACTGGCTGTCCACCGACGCCGGCCGCGCCTGCATCGAAAAGGCGGGCTATGTCCCGGCCTGACCCCTGTGATTGCAAAAAAAGCGTGCGCTTTTGGGCCGCAGAGCCTGGAAGCGCACGCTGATTGTTTGTAAAGAGAGTGCTGTCAGGGCAGGCCCGCCGCGGCGGCGGCCAGCTTCAGCACGCCGGCCAGCACCATGACCAGGATGGGGTCCAGCTTGCACTTGAGCAGCAGGAACACACACAGCGCAAAGATCAGCACCATCACCCAGTTGGTGGCGGCAAAGGCGATCACCGCGTCGCCCCAAAAGGCAGTGATCAGAATGGAGATGCCCGCCGAAGCGATCAGGGCGATCACCGCCGGCCGCAGAGAGCCCAGCACCCCCTGCAGCAGCGCCATGCTGCGGTATTTTAAGTAGAGCCGGGCGATGAGGGTGACGATGATGCAGGAGGGCAGGATACAGCCCAGCGTAGCCACCAGCGCCCCCGCCAGCCCCGCGATCTTGATGCCCACAAAGGTGGCCGAGTTGATGGCGATGGGCCCCGGCGTCATCTGGGAGATGGTGACAAGGTCGGTGAACTCCGGCATGGAGAGCCAGCCGTGCTGGTCTACGATCTGCCCCTGGATGAGGGGGATGGCCGCATACCCGCCCCCGAAGCTGAACAGCCCGATCTGCAAAAAGCTCCAAAACAGCTGCAGGTAGATCATTGGTCCCCCTCCTTTTTCTGCCGCTGGGCCAGCAGGGTGCGCACCACGCCCACCCCGGCCGCGGCCAGGATCACCAGCACCACGTTCACCCCGAAAAAGCAGGTGGCGGCAAAGGCGACCGCCATGATGAGGACCGAGGCCGCGCTTTTGGAGCGGACCACGTCCGCGCCCATCTGCCACACCACCGAGGCGATCACCGCGCCCACCCCGGCCTGCATCCCGGTCAGCATCTGGCTGACCAGGAAGTTGTCCCGGAACGCCTCGTAAAACACCGAGATGACCGAGATGATGACAAAGGGCGGGATGATGGTGGCCACGATGGCTACCGCCGCCCCCAGCATCCCCGCCAGCTTGTAGCCCACCACGATGGCGCCGTTCACCGCGATGGCTCCCGGCGCAGACTGGGCAATGGCGACGAGGTCCAGCATCTCGTCCTCCTCGATCCAGTGGCATTCATCCACGAATTTTTTCTTGAGCAGGGTGACGATCACATACCCGCCCCCAAATGTGAAAGCGCTGAGGTACAGCGTGGAGAAAAACAGCCGCCGCAGCACCTGCTTTTTGTCTTTCGTCTCGTTCATAAGCGGAGCCCTCCTGTCGATCTGGTAGGGCAAGCATAGCACGGGCGGGGCTTTCTGTCAAATAGAGGGGGAGTTCCGGACAAATTTTACCCGGATTCTACGCATTTTGTGGCGCAGGCAACGCAAAACTAAGGATTTGCTGACACACCGGAAACATTTGGGTGCTATACTTATTCTGGTTTGAGCCCGGCCCCGGCCGGGAAGCGTTTGGAACATCCTTGCATGATGCACCGTTCAGAAAGGATCGCACACCCATGAACACGAAACCGAAGAAGAAAAAACGTATCTGGCTGCCCTTGGCCATTGCGGCGGGGGTGCTCGTCCTGCTGCTGCTTTTGGCCCCTATCGTGGTGCCGGCGGTGGGCAAGTGGTTCACGTCGCAGGAGACTGCCGTCCGCGACGCCTGGGCCGTGGACGTCGGCGACCTGATCGGCGTGGACGAGGCCGAGCAGATCGAGATCCGCCACGCGCCGGTGGAGTCCAGCATCACGGTGCTGCAGCTGGTGCCCACCGACATCGAGGACGAAGGGTTTACGTACTACGACACCGCCGTCCAGCAGCGGGTCCGCGCCATGCTGGACCGGGGGCAGCAGATCTCCGGCCGGCAGGTGCAGTGGACCGCCGAAACGCCGATGGCTTTCCTCGACCCGTTCGGCACCGGGGCCAACGGCCTGTACCTCTATTTTGAGACGGATTTCCCCACCCAGGTGGAGTACACCGTCCGGGTGGACGACGAGCGCATCCCCGACTACACCGCCACCGCCGCCGACAGCTCCGGCAAGGTGTATTCCACCACCCACGAGTTCCAGCTGATCGGGCTGGTGCCCGGCGAGGTGAACGAAGTCACCATGAAGCTGCGGGGCAGCTGGGGCAACGTCCGCCAGACCGTCCGCTTCACCATCGAGATGCCCGAGACGCACTCGGGCTACGACACCGTGCTGGAAGTGACCGACGGCCCCAGCACCGAGCCGCTGGACGAGGGGCTGTTCACCATGATGCGGACCAACGGCTATCTGGGCTATGGCTTTTTGTACGACAACAGCGGCGTCATGCGCTATGAGATGGTGCTGGAAGGCTTCGGCATGGACCGCATCCTGTTCTATGAGGACGAGATCGTCACCTGCGTTTCCTCCAACAAACTGGCCCGGATCAACGGCCTGGGCGAGGTGGAGCAGGTCTACCCCCTGGGGGACTACGAGCTGCACCACGACATCGACTACGGCCGGGACGGCACGGTGGTGGCCCTGGCCGAAAAGGCCGGCGACACCAACGTCGAGGACCTGGTGCTGGAGATCGACCTCGACACCGGCGCAGTCACCGAGCTGCTGGACTTCAAGGACCTGATGGCGGGCTACTACGCCCAGACCCGGCCCATCCGCGCCACCGACCCCTTCTTCTGGCAGGTGGATGAACAGGACTGGATCCATCTGAACACCATCCAGTACCTGCCCGACACCGACAGCTTGGTGGTGTCCTCCCGCGAGACGTCCACCGCCATCAAGGTGGAAAACGTCCACGGCGAGGCCTCCATCGGCTGGTTCTGCGGCGACCCGGCTTTCTGGCAGGGCACCGGCTACGAAGAATACTGCCTGACCCCGGTGAACGACTTTACCTGGCAGTACGGCCAGCACAGCGTGGCCTGGGCCCCCGGCGACGAGGAGGGCGTGGGCTATCTGCGGATGTTCAACAACAACTACTGGGCCCTGTCCTCCCGCGACGGCTACGACCCCGCCCTGCCCGAAGGGGTGAGCACCGAACTGTACGGCGGCGAAGGGGACTACAGCTATACATACGTCTACCGCATCGACGAGAACGCCGGCACGGTGGAGTTGGTGGAATCCTTCCCGGTGCCCTATTCCAGCATCGTGTCCAACTCCACTTTGAACGAGGCAAGCGGCCACTGGGCCGTCAACAGCGGCATCGCCATGGTGTTCGGCGAGTACGACGCCGGCGGCGCGCTGATCCGCCAGTACGACTACGAGTGCACCATGCAGGGCTACCGGACGTTCAAGTACGACTACAAAGGCTTTTGGTTCCAATAAAAACGATACCAAAGCAAAACGCTCCCCGGACGTTCGCGTTCAGGGAGCGTTTTTTCGCTTACAGGCAGTCCGCCGCTTATCAGCACCCGCCGTTGCCGGCGCAGCCGTGGTGGCCGCAGGCGTGTCCGCCTTCGGCGTGGTGCTCGCCGTGATGGTCGCAGTGGACGGCGGGGTCGTAGGCCAGGCGGCCCGCGAGGAAGGCGTCCACAGCGGCGTCAGCCGGGCCGGACGCCCCGCCGTACAGCTGGATGCCGGCCGAAGCCAGCGCGGCCTGGGCACCGCCGCCGATGCCGCCGCAGATCAGCGCGTCGGCGTGCAGCTGCTGCAGGACGCCGGCCAGCGCGCCGTGGCCCTGGCCGTTGGTGCCCACCACCTCGCTGTGGACGACCTGGCCGTTTTCCACATCGTAGACCTTGAACTGTTCGGTGCGGCCGAAATGCTGGAAGATCTCGCCGCCGGCGTAAGTGACTGCAATTCTCATGGGATAGCTTCCTTTCTGTCTGGACCCTTTGGGGCCGGGTAGTTCCCCCTTATTGTAGCACGCCGCGGGGCGGAATGCCAGAGGCCGCAGGAAAACCGGGCGGCGGGCGGCGAGCCCATCATCACCGACGTTTACACCGATGTGATCTACGGCCGGGACGTGCTGACGGTGGCCCAGCAGTGCGTCCACAGCGATACCGTGGTGGCCTTTGATGTGTTCCCCGAAAATCTGGCGATCGACCTGGGCCAGGTGGAGCTGCCCGAAGGGGCGTCCATCTTCCTGTGCGACGGGCGCCGGCAGGTATTGTACGCCCGCACCGACCTGGACATGGACGACCCTGCTTTCCCCGCCTACATCGCCAGCCTGCAGGAGGGGGCCGCGGAGGGCCGTTTTGCGCGCTACGACGACTTTGTTGACGACATCGACGGGGTGCGCCGCGGCGCTTACTGCACCTGGCTCACCAATGGGTGGCTGGTGCTCATCACCCTGCCGGTGGAGCGGATGCTGTCCCAGCTGCACCTGTTCACCCTGCTGTACGGGATCATCCTGGCGGCCTGGTGCGCGGGGTTTGCGGCCATCGTCTGGCGCAACGTGCGGCTGGACTCGATGGTGGAGCGCAGCGTCGAGACGGTCAAGGTGCTGAGCAACTCGTATTACGGGCTGTTCCGCATCAACTACCGGGACGGCACCTACGAGATGATCAAAGGCTCCCCATATGCCCGCAAGAACTTGCAGCCCAAGGGCCCCTACGAGGATTTTCTGCACGTGATCGGCGCGGTGATGGAGCCGGACACCATCGACGAGTTCCGCAAGAGCTTTTCCACCGACAGCCTGCGCAGCCTAGTGGACGGCCATGTGCGGGACTACGGCGGCGACTTTTTGGGCAAGTACGAGAGCGGCGAGCGCTGGATCAACGTGCGGGTCCTGTTTGACGAGACGCTGGAACCGGAGGAAGCGGTCCTCTGCTTCCGCGAGGTGGACCAGGAAAAGCGCCGCCAGATCCAGGAGCGCCGCCTGCTGGAAGAAACGCTGGCCACCGCCCGCAAGAGCGAAAAGGCCAAGCTGGCCTTTTTCAACAATATGTCCCACGATATGCGCACCCCCCTCAACGCCATTCTGGGGGTGGTGGACCTGCTGCGCCAGCACGCCGGCGAGCCGGACAAGGTCCGGGAGTACGCCGAAAAGATCGCCTACTCGGGCCGGCAGCTGCTGGACCTGGTGAACGATATTCTGGATATGTCCCGTATGGAACAGGGCAAGGTGGTGCTGAACAACGAAGCCTTTGACCTGGCGGCCTGCGTCAAAGCCTGCACCGACTCGTTCATCCCGCAGGCCCGGCGGGAAAACAAGGACTTTGCCGTCCACTGCGAGATCACCGACAGCTGCGTCATGGGGGACGCCACCCGCATCACCCAGATCTTGAACAACCTCTTGTCCAATGCATTCAAGTTCACTTCCCCCGGCGAGCGCGTGGAGGTGACGGTGCGGCAGATGGGCGGCCCGCCCACCCCGCAGTACCAGTTCGTGGTCAAAGATACCGGCATCGGGATGTCGGAGGAGTTTTTGCCCCAGCTGTTCGAGCCCTACGCCCGGGAGACCCGTTTCTTTTCCCGGCAGGTGGTGGGCACCGGGCTGGGAATGCCCATCGTCAAGAGCCTTGTCACCCAGATGAGCGGCCAGATCTACGTGGACAGCGCCCTGGGCAAGGGGACCACCTTTACCCTTACGGTGCCCTTCATCACGGCCCAGGCCGAGGCCGAGAGCCGCCAGACCAGGGAGGACCTGAAGGCCGGCAAGGCGGGGGAGGCGTTCTCCCTCGCGGGCAGGAAGATCCTGCTGGCCGAGGACAACCTGCTGAACATGGAGATCGCCAACGAGATCCTGACCATGAACGGGCTGGAAGTGCTCCAGGCCTGGAACGGGCAGGAGGCGGTGGAGCTGTTCCAGGATGCGGCGCCCTATGAGATCGACGCCATCCTGATGGATATGCAGATGCCCCAGATGGACGGCTGCGAAGCGGCCCGGACCATCCGCGCGATGGAGCGCCCCGACGCCCGGACGGTGCCCATCATCGCGGTGACGGCCAATGCTTTTGCCGAGGACATTGCGGCCACCACCGCCGCCGGGATGAACGCGCACATCTCCAAGCCCATCGACTTCCGCGCCCTGTGTGCCACGCTGGAAAAGCTGCTGGGGCAGGACGCCAGCACGTAAAAGAATTGTGAAAGCTGTTTTTCCGCCTCCTGTTTTGTGATACAATGGTTGGGGGAGGCTCCCTCCCCGCAAATTTGACCATCCGGGAGGATCGCAGAATGCTCAAACGAATGCGGGCTGCGCACCCGTTCCTCTATTGTATATTGGCTGTCGTGCTGTTTCTGGCAGCGATGCGGGCGGGCACCACTCTGTTCGTCCTGGTGCTGACGTTGCTGGGGCCTGCCGTCTACTGGCCCTTTGCCCAGGAGGATTTTCTGCTGCAAAGCGTGAACGAGCTGTTCGGTGTGCTGGCAGGAGTGTTCCTGCTCGGGCGCACCGGGCGGCTGTGGGTCTACCGCCAGCGGGGCCGTGGTTTTCTGGACGGCCTGCTGGTGGGGATGGTCCCCTTTGTCATGGTCAGCCTGGCCTTCAGCGTCAACCTGCAGCCGGGACCGGAGGCGGTGTTCAAACCGGCGTGGCAGATCGCGGTGTTTTTCCTGTGTATGTTCCTCATCAGCCTGGCGGAGGAGACGTTGTTCCGGGGCGTCATCGCTGAAACGCTGCTGGAGCACTTCGGCCCCGGCCGCGCCGGCGTCTGGAAAGCCTGCCTGCTCTCAGGGCTGCTGTTCGGGTCAGGGCACCTGGTCAACCTGCTGTCCAGCGCGCCGGTGGGGGTGCTGGTCCAGTGCGGCATGACCGCCGCGCTGGGGACCCTGTACGCGGCCATCTATTTCCGCGGGGGCAACCTCTGGGTGCTGGTGTTCCTGCACACGATGCAGGACGTGGCCGCCCTGATCGGTTCGGGCCTGTACGAGAGCACGGCCTCCATCAGCGAAGTGGTCAGCAGCTATGACCCCAGTATGCTGACCGGCGCGCTGATCTACCTGATCCCCACGGTATTCCTGCTGCGCAAGCGCCGCAACCCCGAAGTTGCAGCCTTCTGGCCCCGGCTGGAACCGCCCCGGCCCGCCGGCAATACCGAAACGGCGCAATAAAAAACAAAAACCTGCCCATCTGCGTGAGAACAGACGGGCAGGTTTTTTGCTGTGCGGCCGGTTTTATTTAGATGTAGTCGATGGGCAGGGTGGGCAGGCCGTTCAGGTCAAGGCCGGCGGTGTGGCCGGCCATGTACTCGTAATAACCCTGGCTGGCGATCATGGCGCCGTTGTCCCCGCAGAATTTGAGCTGGGGCAGAAAGACCTGCGCGCCCAGCTTCTGGGCCCCGTCGTTGACCAGCTGGCGCAGCCGGCCATTGGCGGCCACGCCTCCGGCGAGACAGACCTGGGCCGCGCCGGTGTCGGCCGCGGCGGCCAGCAGCTTTTCGGCCAGGATGCCGTCGATCCGCTCCTGGAAGGAGGCGGCCAGGTCGGGCACGTTCACCGGCAGGCCCTTCATATGGGCCTGGTTGACCTCGTTCAGGACGGCGGTTTTCAGCCCCGAGAAGCTGACGTTGTATTTGCCCTCCACATGGGGCACCGGCAGGCGGTAGGCTTTGGGGTCGCCGGTTTTGGCGGCGGCCGCGATGCTGGGCCCGCCGGGATAGGGCAGGCTCAGGGTGCGGGCCACCTTGTCAAAGGCTTCGCCGGCGGCGTCGTCCACCGTCCGGCCCAGCACCCGGAACCGGGTGTAGTCCTCCACCTGCACGATGTGGCTGTGCCCGCCCGAGGCCACCAGACAGAGGAACGGGGGCTTGAGCTCCGGGTGGGTCAGGTAGAGGGCGGCGATGTGCCCCCGCAGGTGGTGGACCGGCACCAGCGGCTTGCCGGCCGCGTAGGCCAGCCCCTTGGCAAAGTTGACCCCCACCAGCACCGCCCCGATCAGGCCGGGGGCAAAGGTGACGGCGACCGCGTCCACCTCGTCGATGGTGCGGCCGGCGTCGGCCAGGGCCTTGCCCACCGTGGCGCTGATGTATTCGCAGTGGCGGCGGCTGGCGATCTCGGGCACCACCCCGCCGTAAAGGGCCTGTTCTTTGACGCTGGTGGCGATGACGTTGCTGTGCAGGACGCGCCCGTCCTCGACCAGGGCGGCCGCCGTCTCGTCACAGGTGGATTCGATTCCCAGAATAATCATGCTTGCTCTCGTTCCTTTGCAGATTGACAATCAGACAGATGTTTGCGTTTGGGCCGGACAAAACGCGTCTCAGTGCGCTTCCAGCCACGACTTGCCCTGGCGGACGTCGGTGTCCAGAGGCACGGCGAAGTGGACGCAGCCCTCCATCTCCTCTTTCAGGATGCGGGCGGCGGTCTCGGCTTCGGCCTCGGGGGCCTCGACGATCAGTTCGTCGTGCACGGTGAGGATCAGCCGGCTCTGCAGCCCTTCGGCCCGGATGCGCCGCCAGACTTTTACCATCGCCAGCTTGATGACGTCGGCCGCGGTGCCCTGAATGGGGGTGTTGCGGGCCATCCGCTCGCCGCTGGCCCGGACGTTCACGTTGGAGCTGGCCAGTTCCGGCAGGGCCCGCCGCCGCCCGAACAGGGTGCTGACATAGCCTTTTTCTTTGGCGTCGGCGATGGTCTGCTGCATATAGCTGTCCACCTTGGGAAAGCTGGCCAGGTAGTTCTTGAGGAAAACGCCGGCTTCCCGCACCGAGACTCCCAGGTCCTCCGAGAGGCTGAACGCCCCCTTGCCGTACATGATGCCAAAGTTGATGGCTTTGGCCGCCGTGCGCAGCCGGGGGGTGACTTCCGACAGGGGGATGCCGTAGATCTTGGCGGCGGTGCTGCGGTGGATGTCCTCCCCGTTGCGGAAGGCCGCCTGCATATGCTCGTCCCCGGTAATGTGGGCCAGGATGCGCAGCTCGATCTGGCTGTAGTCGGCGTCCACAAAGACGCACCCCGGCTTTGCGATGAAGAAGCCGCGCAGCTGGCTGCCCAGCTCGGTGCGGATGGGGATGTTCTGCAGGTTGGGGTTATCCGACGAGAGGCGGCCGGTGCGGGCCTCGGTCTGGTTGAAGGTGGAGTGGATCCGCCCGTCGGGACCGATGACCTTCAAAAGCCCTTCGGCGTAGGTGGAGTACAGTTTGAGGTAGGAGCGGTACTGCAAAATGTCGTCGATCAGGGGGCAGTCGGGCCGCAGCTTTTGCAGGGTGGCGTTGTCGGTGGACCAGCCCCGGCTGGTCTTGCGGCCGTGGGGCAGCTTCATCTGGACGAACAGCATATCCCCCAGCTGTTTGGGGCTGTTGGGGTTGAAGTTCGGGTCCTCCACCTGGCTGCGGATATAGGCGAGCTTAGACTCGATCTTTTCGTGCAGGTCCGCCCCGAACCGTTCGATGCCGGCTTTGTCCACCAGGACGCCGGTGCGGGTCATGTCGGCCAGCACCTGCGCCAGGGGGAACTCGATCTCATTGTAGAGGAAGTCCTCCCCCAGGGCGGTGATCTCGGCCTTCATTTTGGCAAACAGGCCGGCCAGGCAGGGCGCGTCGGGCCAGTCCTCGCAGGCGAAGGCGGGCTTGATCTTATACGCCTCGGCCAGGGCCGCGATGCTGTACTTGGCCGCCGAGGCGTCCAGCAGGTAGGCGGCCAGCTTGCCATCCCAGGTGATGGAGCTGCCCCAGCCGCCGGCCTGCATGGCCGCGGCATAGAGGGGGGCTGCATCGAACACTTCCAGCTGCAGGGCGGGGTCGTCCAGCAGGCGGGGCAGGGCGCTGTCCTCCAGAGGGCAGACCTTGTCGTCCTGGACGGCGTACCAGTGGGCGGGCCGGTCGATGACGATCCGGTTGCCCTGCTTGCCGTAGACGGGGGGCCGGGCCGCCAGAAGCCACAGCCCGGCGGGGTGCTCGGGCAGGGGGCCCACCTGGGCCGTGGGCAGAGGCTGTTCGGCCTCCGGCTCGGGCTGGTCGTCAGCCGGCAGGACGTGTTCCAGCCCCAGCCGGGGGATGAGGGCCCGGATCTCGAGGTCCAGCATCAGGCGGACGGCGGCGGGCTTGTCCCCCTCGCCGGGGCGGTAGGCGCCGGCGGCCGTCTCGACCGGCGCGTCGGTGCGGATGGTCCCGAGGGTATAGCTGAGCTCGGCGTCCGCTTTGTAGGCTTCCAGGTTGGCCCGCTGGCGGGGCTTGATGGAAGGGTCGTCCAGATGCTCATAGACGCCTTCCAGACTGCCAAACTGCTGGATCAGGGCCAGGGCGGTCTTTTCGCCGATGCCCTTGACGCCGGGGATGTTGTCCGAGGCGTCCCCCTGCAGGCTCTTGACGTCGATCAGCTGCCTGGGGGCCAGGCCGTACTTTTCCCGGATGGCGGCCTCGTCCATCACCCGCGTCTCGCTGTGCCCGCGCGAAGTGGTGGCCAGCAGGACGGTGGTGGTGGGGCTGACCAGCTGCAGGTTGTCCCGGTCGCCGGTGGCGAGGTAGCAGGTCTCGCCGCGCTTGTCGCAGGCGGCGGCCAGGGTGCCGAGGATATCGTCGGCTTCCCACCCCTCGGCAGTGACCAGCTTGTAGCCGAGGAGGGTCAAAAGCTGCCGCAGCAGCGGCATCTGGGCAGCAAGTTCATCCGGCATGCCGTGCCGGTTGGCTTTATAGCCATCGTACATTTTGTGGCGGAACGTAGGGGCAGGCAGGTCAAAGGCAATGGCGACCTCATCCGGCTGATAGTTCTGGGTCAGGGACAGAAGGATGTTCATAAAGCCATAGATGGCGTTGGTGTACTGTCCCTCTTTGGTGGTCAGAACCTTGATCCCGAAAAAGGCCCGATTGGCGATGCTGTTGCCGTCAACGACCAGTAAAGACATTGCGTGATTCCTCCCTGTATGTGCAGCCCCTGTGCAGAAGGGCTGTGCGTCTGCCGCACCATTACCGTTTAGTATAGCACAAAAAGGCCCATGGGGACAAGCCGCAGGGCAAAAAACGGCCCCGTCCGGCTTTTCCGGGCGGGGCGGGGGCGCTTACTGGACGGTGCTGATGGCGCCTACTGGGCAGGCTTCGGCGGCGGCGACGGCCTGGGGCACGTCCTCGCCGGGGATGTCGCCGGGGATGGCCACGGCCAGCGTCCCGTCCATCGAAAAGACTTCGGGGCACAGGCCGGCGCACTGGGTGCAGCCGATGCAGATATTGGGGTCAACGATCGCTTTCATGGCATTGCCTCCTTTGGGTCGTACTGCACAGGAGTATGCCCGCCGCACGGCTAGTCTATACTTTCAGGCGGCGATATGTTACAATAACCGGGATAAAACCGGAAAGGATGGCAAACGCATGAATATCCAGATCTTTGGCACAAACAAGAGTTTCGACACCAAAAAGGCCCAGCGCTATTTTAAGGAGCGGGGCATCCGCTTCCAGATGGTGGACCTGAAAGAAAAGGGGATGAGCCGCGGGGAGTTCGACAACGTCGCCCGGGCGGTAGGCGGCTGGCAGAACCTGGTGGACCCGGCCGCCAAAGACAAGCAGACCCTGGCCCTGCTGGACGCACTGGTCGATTGGCAGAAAGAGGACAAGCTGTTTGAGAACCAGCAGCTGCTCAAACAGCCCATCGTCCGCAACGGGCGTCAGGCGACGGTGGGCTACCAGCCGGAAGTCTGGGCTTCCTGGCAGTAAAAAAGCGTGTCGCAAAAGCGCCACGCTTTAGGGGGAACCCATTTCTGCGCGCAGTCGCGCGACAGAAATTCCTTCCCCCTAATATTCCCCTGGGGACAAAATTTAGCGCCGAACTGCGCACTCGGCCTTGCGGCCTCGCACACTCTCGGCGCTAAATTTCCCTGTATGTGTCCCGTCCATCCGCACATGTCGGCTGGACAGGACTTTTTCGATAGTCTGGCCCGCCCATGCGGAGAAAAGTGCAGGGGCGGGGCTACGGTCAGGACAGGGCTTTGAGGGCGGCCAGGAAGGCGTCCACGTTGGCCTCGGGGGTGGCCCAGCTGGTCACAAGGCGGATGCAGGTGTGGGCCGCGTCGGGCTTAGACGAAAACTCGAACCCGAAGTCCGGGGCCAGCGCCTTGACCACCTCGTCAGGGAAGATGGGGAACTGCTGGTTGGTGACGCTGTCGCAGGAGAAGGGATAGCCCAGCGCCGCGATGCCGGCTTTCAGCCTGAGGGCCATCTCGTTGGCATGGGCGGCCAGCGAGGTGTAGAAAGCGCCGGTGCCGTCCCGGAACAGCGTCTCGAACTGGATGCCCAGCAGCCAGCCCTTGGCCAGCATCCCGCCGCGCTGCTTGATGTTGTAGCGGAAGTCGGGCTTCAGGGCATCGTTCAGGAGCACCAGTGCCTCGCCGAACAACGCGCCGTTCTTGGTGCCGCCGATGTAAAAGGCGTCGCACAGGCGGGCCAGCTCGGGCAGGGAGGGCCCGCCGGCGGCCAGGCCCGCGGCCAGCCGCGCGCCGTCCAGGTAGAGAAGCAGCCCCAGCTCGTCGCAGACGGCCCGCAGGGCTTCCACCTCGGCCAGGGTGTACAGGGTGCCAATCTCGGTGGTCTGGCTGATGTAGACCATCCGGGGCTTGACCATGTGCTCGTCGGGATGGGCGGCCACGGCGGCGCGGACCGCGCCGGGGGTCAGCTTGCCGTCCTCGGCGGGGCAGGCGATGCACTTGTGGCCGGTGGCCTCGATGGCGCCGGTCTCATGGACGCAGATATGGCCGCTGACGGCGGCGATCACCGCCTCGTAGGGCCGCAGGAAGGCGGCGATGGCGGTGGCGTTGGTCTGGGTGCCGCCCACCAGGATGTGGACATCGGCGTCAGGCCGGCCGATGGCGGCCCGGATCAGCTCGTGGGCATGGGCCGAGTGGGGGTCGGTGGAATAGCCGGGGTTGCCCTCGGTGTTGGTGGCGGCCATGGCTTCGAGGATGGAAGGGTGGCACCCCTCGCTGTAATCGTTGGTAAAACGGATCATTTTGCAGGACTCCTTTCTGTATGAGGATAGTATAAACGTGTCCGCCTTTCCAGACAAGAGCCAATTTGCGCCGGGCAGGGGCGCTTTTCACAAAATTACCATAGCCTATCTTTTGCGCACGGAGGCGGGTTGTGCTATACTATACGGAGATATCCGTGCGGTACAGCCCGTGCAAACGATCTTGACAAACTAGGAGACAGTGCAAATCATGAAAACCTATGTGACCCCGGAGGAACACGCACGCATCCACCGCCGCCGCCGCCGTCAGGCGCTGGGGCTGGCCATCGTGGTGCTGATGGTCATCGGGATTTTTACCGTGCTGGGGGCCGGCGTCCAGCTGGTGGCCAGCCTGTTCGACAACACCGAACAGATGCAGGAATACGAGGATAAGCTGGAGGGGCTGGTCCTGTTCGACCCGCTGCCCTTCGACGGCATCGAGAACATCGACGACCTGACGCTGCGGGAAGCCGCCGTCTGGGGCTGCATCTACAACATCCAGGAGACGCAGGGCAACTTTGACAACTACGCCCACGACCCCGTGACCGAACAGCTGCTGCTGCCGGCCGTGGAAGTGGACGCCTACCTGGCCCGGCTGCTGGGGCCCTCGTTCCACCTGACCCACCGCAGCTTTGACATGGACGACATGACCATCGTCTTTGACGAGGCCACCCAGTGCTACAGCATCCCCATCACCGGCAGCGTGGGCTATTACCGGGCCGAAGTCACCGATATGTTCAAGCAGGACGGCCTGCTGCACGTGACGGTGGGCTATATCCCCATGAACACCACCGGCGATCTGATCGGCACCCAGTCCGACACCCCCACCAAATATATGGACTACCTGTTCGCGCGCACCAGCGGCAGCTGGTACCTGACCGGCCTGACCGAGAGCGCCACCAAGCCCGAGCAGACCGCCTCCTCCCAGGCGGCCAACTCGGTGGTGATGATGGACCCCGAAGAACTGCAGGAGGCCATCCTCCAGGGGGTGAACCCCGATGCGGTGTCCAGCAGTGAGGCCGCGTCCGATAGCGCCAGCAGCGCGGCGTCCGGCGAGGCTGCTTCCAGCGCCGAAAGCAGCGCGGAGGGTGACGCCGGGGACGGCGGCGCTTCCCGGGGCGAAGAACCCGCCGGGGAAGGGGACGCTTCCAGCGAGGCGGCCTGAGACGCCGGCTTTGTAAAAATTTTTTATAAAAATATTTTTCCCGTCAGGGCCCGCAAAAGGAAAAGCGGCAGCCCTGGCGGGTTTTTGTTTGGACTGTCCGTGCCCGGTTTGATTTTGGACGCAAAAGCCGGGAGGGGAAAAGAGTTTCGTGTTTTTTGCCAAAACCCCCTTGACAAATGACAGCAATCTGCTAAAATACTCGTACAATTATTTTTTCTAAATAATTTTAGATAAAATAATCTGTCACAAAATTTGAATCAATTCTACAACAAACACAAGGTTGAAAAGGAGAAATCATCATGGACTTCGAGAAGGTTAAGGAAATTATCGTTGAGACTCTGAGCTGCGACGCCGACAAGGTCACCATGGAGGCCACCCTGGCCGAGGACCTGGAGGCCGATTCCCTGTCCGCCGTCGAGCTGTCGATGGCTCTGGAGGAGGCTTTCGGCATCGCCATTGCCGACGAGGACCTGCCCAACATGAAGACGGTCGGCGACATCTACAACTACCTGCAGGAGCACGCCGGCGAGGCTGAGAAGGCTGAGTAAACCTTTCCCTGCCAGAGATTTTGTACATTGCTTCTGGACCGAAAGGAGCCTTCTATGACCAATCAGGAAATTCTGGAGCTGATGGCCCGGTTTGACGCCAGCAGCCTCACTTCTTTCAAGCTGCACTCCAAGGACGCCGACCTGGAGATGGGCAAGGGCATCCCTGCCGCGCCGGCTGCGGCCGCCGCGCCTGCGGTTGCCCCGGCGGCTCCCGCCGTCCCCGCTCCGGCCCCGGCCGCGCCTGCCGCCGCCCCTGCGCCGGAAGGCAAGTGCATCACCGCCCCTGTGGTGGGCACCTTTTACATGGCGCCTGCACCCGACCAGCCGCCCTTTGTCCAGGTCGGCGACAAGGTGCAGAAGGGTCAGACCGTCTGCCTCATGGAGGCAATGAAGATGATGAGCGAGGTCAAGGCTCCGTGCGACTGCGTCATTGAAGCGATCCTGCAGGAAGACGGCGCGCTGGTGTCCTTTGGGGACAGCCTGATCCGCTACCGGGAAGGGTAAGGCCATGTTCAAGCGTGTTTTGATTGCGAACCGCGGCGAGATCGCCCTGCGCATCCAGCGGGCCTGCCGTGAACTGGAGATCGAGCCGGTGGTGGTCTACTCCGCCGCCGACGCCGAGGCCATCCACGTTCAGCTGGCCGAGGAAGCCTACTGCATCGGCCCCGCCCGGGCAGCGGACAGCTACCTGAATATGAACGCCATCCTGACGGTGGCCAAGGCCGCCCACTGCGACGCCATCCACCCCGGCTACGGCTTTTTGAGCGAGAACGACCAGTTTGCCGACGCCTGCGCCGAGGCTGGCATCGCGTTCATCGGGCCTTCGGGGGACGTCATCCGCGCCATGGGCAACAAGGCGGCCGCCCGCAAGCTGATGCAGGCCGCCGGCGTGCCGGTGGTGCCCGGCTCGGACGGGGCGGTGGCCACCGCAGAGGAGGCCAAGGCCCTGGCCGATTCCATCGGCTATCCGGTCCTGATCAAGGCGTCGGCCGGCGGCGGCGGGCGCGGTATGCGCCGCGTCTTTGAGCCCGACCAGCTGATCCCCCTCTTTGAGGAGGCCCGCAGCGAGTCGGTCGCCTGCTTTGGCAGCGGCGAGATGTACCTCGAAAAGCTGATTTTGAACCCCAAGCACATCGAGTTCCAGATCATGGCCGACAAGATGGGCCATGTCATCCAGCTGGGGGAGCGCGACTGCTCCATCCAGCGGCGCAACCAGAAGATGCTGGAGGAGTCTCCCTCCCGCGCCCTGACCCCCGAGCTGCGGGAGAAGATGGGCGCGGCCGCCGTGGCCGCCGCCAAGGCCGCCCACTATGAGAACGCCGGCACCATCGAGTTTGTGCTGGACCCCGACGGCAACTTCTACTTCATCGAGATGAACACCCGGATCCAGGTCGAACACCCGGTCACCGAGTTTGTCACCGGGATGGACCTGGTGCGGGAGCAGATCCGCATTGCGGCGGGCCTGCCCTTGTCCCACACCCAGGAGGAGATCTCCCTCCGGGGCCACGCCATCGAGTGCCGCATCAACGCCGAGGACCCCGCCCACAACTTCCAGCCCTGCCCGGGCAAGATCGACTTTGTCCATCTGCCGGGCGGCTGCGGCGTCCGGGTGGACACCGGCCTGTACAGCGGCTACACCCTGCCGCCCTACTACGACTCCCTGATGGCCAAGCTGATCGTCTGGGCGCCCACCCGGCTGGAGGCCATCCGCCGGATGCGCCGCGTGCTGGAGGAACTGGTGATCGACGGACCGGCCAACAACGCCGACCTGCTGCACCAGATCCTGTACCACCCCGACTTTGTGCGGGGCACCTGCACTACCGCTTTCCTGGACGAGAACCTGGACACCCTGCTCAAGTGGAGCAGCGCCGGGGATGAGGAGGCCAAGGCATGAGCAACGTGTTTGTCCGCCGGCGGCATAAGCTGCTGAGCCTGAAAGCGCTGCGGGATTCGGGCGCGGTGCTGCCCGGCAACGCCGAGGAGAACTGCCCCCACTGCGGGCAGCCGGTGCTGCGCCGGGAGCTGGTCAAAAACCAGTATGTCTGCCCCCAGTGCGGCTATCATCACCCCATCGGCGCGTATTACCGCCTGAGCCTTATCCTGGACGAGGGCTCGTTCAAGGAGCTGGACGAGGATGTCGTCTCGAACAACCCCCTCGATTTCCCCGGCTATGAGGCCAAGCTGGACGGCACCCGCCGCCGCACCGGCCTGGGCGAGGGCGTCGTCACCGCCGTGGGCCGCATCGACGGCCAGAAGGTGGCGGCCGGCGTCCTGGACAGCCGGTTCTTCATGGGCAGCATGAGCGCCGCCCTGGGCGAGAAAGTCGCCCGCCTGGTGGAGTACGCCGACAAGAACAAGCTGCCGCTGATCCTGTTTTCGGCCAGCGGCGGCGCGCGGATGCAGGAGGGCATCCTCTCCCTGATGCAGATGGCCAAGACCTCCGCCGCCATCGAGCGCTTCTCGGAGCACGGCGGGCTGTACATCTCGATCTTCACCCACCCCACCACCGGCGGCGTCACCGCCAGCTTTGCCAGCCTGGGCGACATCATGCTGGCCGAGCCCGGCGCGCTGATCGGCTTTGCGGGGCCCCGGGTCATCGAGCAGACCATCGGCGAAAAACTGCCCGAAGGTTTCCAGACGGCAGAGTACCTGCTGGAGCACGGCTTTGTGGACGCCATCGTCCCCCGGGCCCGGCTGCGCAGCACCCTGATCCGCCTGCTCAAACTGCATGGAAAAGGAGGGGACAGCCGTGGCAAATGAGTTGAAGCCCGCCCAGCGGGTGGCCCTGGCCCGCAATCCTGAGCGGCCGGGCACCGCGGAGTTCGTCTCCGCCCTGTTTACCGATTTCTTTGAGCAGCGGGGCGACCGCTGCTGCATGGATGACGGCGCCATCTACGGCGGCGTGGGCCTGTTCCACGGCAAGCCGGTGACCGTCATCGGCCACCGCAAGGGCCACACCCTGGAAGAGCACGTGGCCTACCACTTCGGGATGCCCTCCCCCGAGGGCTACCGCAAGGCCCAGCGGCTGATGCTGCAGGCCGAAAAGTTCCGCCGGCCCATCGTCACCTTCATCGACACGGCGGGCGCTTACCCCGGCCTGGAGGCCGAGGCCCACGGTCAGGGCGAGGCCATCGCCTCGACCCTGGCGCTGTCCTCCCGCCTGACGGTGCCGGTCATCTCGATCGTCACCGGCGAGGGCGGCAGCGGCGGCGCGCTGGCGCTGGGCGTGGGCAACCGCGTCTTTATGCTGGAGAACGCCGTCTACTCGGTGCTTTCCCCGGAGGGCTTTGCCGCCATCCTGTGGAAGGACGCCTCCCGCTCGGCCGAGGCCTGCGACGTCATGAAGCTGACCGCCGCCGACCTGCTGGAACTGAAGGTGATCGACGGCGTCATCCCCGAGCCGGAAGGCGGGGCCCACACCAACCCCCAGGCCGTTTACCGCGCCCTGGACGAGCTGCTGGCCAAAGAGCTGGCGGCCCTGTCCAAGATGAGCGGCTCGGCCCTGGCTGCGGCCCGGTATAAAAAATTCCGCATGATGGGCGCCAACGCCCTGAGAAAGGAGCGCGTATGAGTGGCATCAAGCTCATCAGCACCGGTTCGGCCCTGCCTGCGCAGGAAGTGACCAATTTCGACCTGGAAAAACGGGTCGATACCAGCGACGAGTGGATCGCGACCCGCACCGGCATCCGGAGCCGCCATTACTGCAGCGAGGGCGAGACCCATCTGGGCCTGTGCATGGCTGCGGCGCGGCAGGCGCTGGAACGCTCGGGCCTTGCGCCCAGCCAGATCGGCGTCTGCCTGGTGGCGACCCTGACCCAGGACACCATGACCCCCTCGGCGGCCTGCGTGCTGCAGAAGGAGCTGGGCCTTGCCGAGGACACCGTCTGCTTTGACCTGAACGCGGCCTGCGCCGGCTTCGTCTACGGCCTGCACACCGCCGAGTGCCTGCTGGCCGCCAGCGAGCGCAAGTACGGCCTCGTGATCGGGTGCGAGGTGCTGAGCCGCATCACCGACTTTACCGACCGTTCCACCTGCGTGCTGTTCGGCGACGGCGCAGGCGCGGCCGTCGTGCAGTGGGGAGAGGATTACCCCTCCCTGTGCGCTGTGATGGGCAGCCGCGGCAACAGCGAAGTGCTGTATATCCCCGGCGTCAACACCGGCGCCCCCAGTTATATCCACATGGACGGCAAGGAAGTGTTCCGCTTTGCGGTGGAAGTGCTGCCCCGCTGCGCCAAAGAGGTGGCGGCCAAGGCCGGCATCTCCCTGGACGAGGTGGACCGCTTTGCGTTCCACCAGGCCAACCAGCGCATCCTGGACCACGCCATCAAAAAGCTGAAGCTGGACCCCGCCAAATGCGCCGGCAACATTGCCCACACCGGCAATACCTCGGCTGCCAGCGTCCCCATTTTGCTGGACGAGCTGGTCAGCTCGGGCCAGCTGCGCAGCGGCCAGCGGGTGCTGTGCGCCGGGTTCGGCGGCGGCCTGACCTGGGCCGGCGCTCTGCTGCAGCTTGCCTAACGGCCTGTACGCCCGTAGTTTTAGAAGGAGTTTAACATGAAAATCAATGAGCTTCTGGGGACTGAGTTCCCGATCATCCAGGGCGGCATGGCCAACATCGCCACCGGCGCCTTTGCTGCCGCCGTTTCCAACGCCGGCGCGCTGGGCCTGATCGGTTCCGGCGGCATGGACGCTGAGACCCTCCGCAAGGAGATCCGCACCGCCAAGGCTTCCACCGACAAGCCCTTCGGCGTCAACCTGATGCTGATGAACCCCCACATCGACGAGCTGGCCAAGGTCGTGCTGGAAGAAGGGGTCAAGGTGGTCACCACCGGCGCAGGCAACCCCGGCAAGTATGTCCCGGCCTGGAAAGAGGCCGGCATCAAGGTGTTCCCCGTGGTGGCTGCCCCCATCCTGGCCAAGCGCCTCGAGCGCTACCATGTGGACGGCTTCATCGCTGAGGGCACCGAGAGCGGCGGCCATGTGGGCGAGATGACCACCATGGCTCTGGTGCCCCAGGTGGTGGACGCGGTCAGCGCCCCCGTCATCGCAGCCGGCGGCATCGCCGACGGCCGCCAGATGGCAGCCGCCTACGCCCTGGGCGCCTGCGGCGTCCAGGTGGGCACCTGCCTGCTGGTCAGCGAGGAGTGCCCCATCCATCCCAACTATAAGCAGGCCCTGATTAAGGCCGGCGCCAACGACACCGTCGTCACCGGCCGCACCACCGGCGCACCCGTCCGCGTGCTGAAGAACAAGATGGCCCGCCAGTATCTGGAGATGGAAAAGGAGAATATGCCCCTGGCCGAGCGCGAGAAGCTGACCCTGGGCTCCCTGCGCCGCGCCGTCTTTGACGGCGACCTGGACACCGGCAGCTTTATGTCCGGCCAGGTGGCAGGTATGCTGCACGAGGTCAAGCCCCTGCGCAAGATCTTTGAGGAAATGATGGCTGGCTGTGAGGCTACGCTGAAAGGACTCGAAGCATGAAAATAGCATTTTTGTATGCGGGTCAGGGCAGCCAGCACCCCGGCATGGGCGCCGACCTGTACGAGGCATACCCCGAGTTCCGGGCCGTGCTGGACAGCGCCGAGGCCGGCTTTGACCTCAAGACGGTTTCCTTTACCGATCCCGACGGCGTGCTGAACCAGACCGAGTACACCCAGCCCTGCATGGTGGCCTTTGCCGCCGGTATGACCGCCATCCTGTACAACAAGGGCATCCGCCCCGATTACGCCGCCGGGCTGAGCCTGGGCGAGTATTCGGCCCTGTGCGCCGCCGGCGTCTTTACCGCCAAGCAGGCGGTGGAGCTGGCAGCGTTCCGCGGCAAGGCCATGGCGGCAGCCGCCGCCGGCGTGCCCTGCGGCATGACCGCCGTGCTGGGCCTGGACCGCGACAAGCTGCGGGCCGCGTGCGAAGCCGCCGCATCGGAAGGCGTGGTAGAGATCGCCAACTACAACTGCCCCGGCCAGCTGGTCATCGGCGGGCAGAAGGCTGCGGTGGACGCAGCCGCCGCCAAGGCCAAGGAGCTGGGCGCCAAGCGGTGCCTGCCCCTGAAGGTGAGCGGGCCGTTCCACACCTCGCTGCTGGCTCCGGCCGGCGACGCCCTGCGGGAGCGCTTTAAGACCGAGCCTTTCGGCGAGATGCAGTTCCCCGTCCTGTTCAACTGCCTGGGCCATGAAATGGGCGAGGGGGACACCGTCCCCGCCCTGCTGGAACGCCAGGTGCAGTCCTCGGTCTACATGGAGGACACCATCCGCCGGATGGCCGAGCTGGGCGTGGAGATGATCGTGGAGATCGGCCCCGGCAAAGTCCTCAGCGGTTTTGTGAAAAAGACCGTGCCCGCCATCAAGACCTGCGCAGTGGAGACCTGCGCCGACATCGACGCCCTGTGCGAGGCGCTGAAAGGAGAGTAACATGGGCAGCATGAGTGGAAAGACCGCCGTCGTCACCGGCGGCTCCCGCGGCATCGGCCGGGCCATCTGCCTGGAGCTGGCACGCCGCGGTGCGAACGTGGTATTCTCCTATGCGGGCAACACCGCCGCCGCGGAAAAGACCCTGGAAGAGCTCAAGGCCCTTGGCGTGGAGGCCCGGGCCGTCCAGGGCAACGTGGCCGACCCCGCCGCCGCCAAGACCCTGATCGACACCGCGGTCAAGGAGCTGGGCGGCATCCACATCCTGGTCAACAACGCGGGCATTACCCGCGACGGCCTGGCCATGGCCATGAAGGAGGAAGATTTCGACGCTGTGATCGAAACCAACCTCAAGGGCGCGTTCCTGTGCATGAAGGCGGCCATCCGCCCCATGATGAAGGCGCGCTACGGCCGCATCGTGAACATGAGCTCGGTGGTGGCCCTGCGCGGCAACCCCGGCCAGGTGAACTACTGCGCCAGCAAGGCCGGCCTGATCGGCATGACCAAGTCCCTGGCCAAGGAGATGGGCGCCCGCGGCATTACCGTCAACGCGGTGGCCCCCGGCTACATCTCCACCGATATGACCGCGGCCCTGCCTGACGCCGCCCGGCAGGCCATGCTGTCCACCATCCCGGTGGGCCGCGCCGGCAACCCCGAAGACGTGGCCGCCGCGGTGGCCTTCCTGGCCTCGGAGGAGGCCGGGTACATCACCGGCCAGGTCCTCAGCGTGGACGGCGGCATGGGAATGTGAGGAGGAACGCATAAGATGGAAAAACGCAGAGTTGTTATCACCGGCATGGGCACCGTCAACCCTCTGGGCCACAATATCGCCGAGAGCTGGCAGGCTGTCCGTGACGGGGTGTGCGGCATCGCGCCCATCACCCAGTACGATTCGTCCGCACAGAAGGTCCACCTGGCCGGCGAGGTCAAGGACTGGGACCCCACCACTGTCATCGACAAGCGGGAAGTGCGGCACATGGCCCGCTACAGCCAGTTTGCCCTGGCCTCCGCCAAGGAAGCCATGGCCGACAGCGGCCTGGACCTGGAAGCCGTCGATCATGAGCGCTGCGGCGTCATCGTCTCCAGCGGCATCGGCGGCATCTCCACCACCGAGAGCGAGCAGACCCGCTGCCTGCAGAAGGGTTTCGACAAGGCTTCGCCCTTCTACATCCCCTCCAGCATCGCCAACATGGCCGCCGGCCAGATCGCCATCGCCTTTGGCTTCAAGGGGATGTGCACCTGCCCGGTGACCGCCTGCGCCGGCGGCTCCAACGCCGTGGGCGACGCGTTCCGCCACATCCGCGACGGCTACGCCGAAGTGATGCTGTGCGGCGGCGCAGAGGCCTGCGTGACCCCGCTGTCCATCGGCGGCTTCACCTCCATGCGGGCGCTGCACGTGGGGGACGACCCCAACCGCGCCTCCATCCCCTTTGACGCCGAGCGCGACGGCTTTGTGCTGGGCGAGGGCGCCGGCATCCTGATGCTGGAGGAGTACGAGCACGCCAAGGCCCGCGGCGCCAAGATCTACGCCGAGGTAGTGGGCTACGGCGCTACCTGCGACGCTTACCACATCACCGCGCCGGCCCCCGGCGGCGAGGGCGGCGCCCGCGCCATGCAGCAGGCGCTGGACGACGCCGGCGTTACCGCCGATCAGGTGGATTACATCAACGCCCACGGCACGTCCACCCCGCTGAACGACTCCAGCGAGACCGCCGCCATCAAGACGGTGTTCGGCCAGCACGCCTATGAGCTGGCTGTCAGCTCGACCAAGTCGATGACCGGGCATATGCTGGGCGCTGCCGGCGGCGTGGAGGCCATCTTCACCGCCCTGGCCCTGAAGGACGGCTACCTGCCGGCCACCATCAACTACAAGGTGCCCGACCCGGCCTGCGATCTGGACTATGTGCCCAACACCGGCCGCAATGCCGAGCTGCGCTACGCGCTGTCCAACTCGCTGGGCTTTGGCGGCCACAACGCCTGCGTCCTGTTCAAGAAGTGGGAGGGCTGAGAGATGATGAAGTACAATTCCGACGAGATCGCCAAGATCCTGCCCCACCGCTACCCCTTCGCCCTGGTGGACCGCATCGTGGACGGGGAGGAAGGCAAGTGGGCCAAGGGCATCAAGTGCGTCACCGTCAACGAGCCCTTTTTCCAGGGGCACTTCCCCCAGTACCATGTGATGCCGGGCGTCCTCATCGTTGAGGCCATGGCTCAGGTGGGCGGGGTGGCCCTGCTGTCCATGCCGGAGAACAAGGGCAAGCTGGCCCTGTTCGGCGGCATCAAGAACGCCCGCTTCCGCCGCCAGGTGACCCCCGGCGACGTGCTGGAGATCGAGTGCACCCTGACCAAGCAGAAGGGCCCCGTGGGCATCGGCGAGGCCAAGGCGACTGTGGACGGCCAGGTGGCCGCCACCGCCGAGCTGACCTTTGCCCTGGTCAACGCCCCCGAGGGATCTGTGTGAACCTGACGGGAACGGTGGCGCACCGTCGGCCCTGTGGGAGGAACAATATGCTGGAACAGATCGTAAAAACGGCGTACAAGGAGTTTACCCTCCGCTTTTACCACGAGCTGTTCGCGCGCTTCCAGGATCAGGAGACCGGCCTGACCGCGGCGGAGATCTTCGCCGCGGAGGCCATCCGGGCCCTGGGCAGCCCCACGGTCAACGAGTTCGCCGACTTTATGCACGTCTCGACCCCCAACGCGGCCTATAAGATCAACAGCCTTGTGCGCAAGGGGTACGTCGAAAAGACCCGTTCGGCCCAGGACAAGCGGGAGTACCTGCTCCACGTCACCCAGAAATACGAGACTTACTGCGGCGCGGGCGACCGCGTGCAGAGCGCCGTGGCCCGCATCCGGGAGCGCTTTTCCCCGGAGGAGTGCGCCAAATTCGGTGAGATGCTCTCGGTCATCAGCGAGGAGCTGCTGCCTTTCGACGGCGAGCAGCCCGCCGGCCCGGACCGCCCGGCGCAGAACAGACAGTAAGCCGCCCTGATAAGACGCAGATAAAAACGGACCAGTTGCAAAACTGGTCCGTTTTTTGTATGTTGGCTAAGGTTTCTTTCGGGGCTTATCAAAGTAGGAGTTCCAGCCGCGCTTGGAGGGCTTGGGCTTGGCGATGAGCCCATGGATCAGAAAGGCCAGATAGATCAGGGTGAGGACGCCCATGAACACGCCGCCGCCCCAATGCCGGGCCGGGCTTGGAAAGGCAGGGGAGCGCACGGCCGGTTTTTGTGCTGGATGCTATCGAAAAAATCGTTCGATGTTGTTTCATTGATTTACTTTACAAAAGTATCCGCCTGTGTTATAGTGTATCACGACACTGAAGTGCCGCGCCCCCGCCGGGGCGGCCGGCCGGATTTTTGAGGAGAAAGTGTGAGGTTTGATCTTATGCAGGCCATACAGGCGGTCATTGAAGCGATCTATCATTTTTTGTGGGGGGACCTTGTCCGCATCCCCCTGCCGGGAGGCAGCACCCTGGGGCTGTCCCTGCTGGTGCTGATTTTGGTGCCGGCGGGCGTGTATTTCACGGTGCGGACGCGGTTTTTGCCCTTCCGGCTGTTCCCCGAGATGATGCGGGTCACGCTGGAAAACAACAAGCAGAGCGACAGCGAGGGCCATATCTCGGGCGTGCAGGCGCTGATCGTCTCTACGGCCTGCCGGGTGGGCATGGGCAACCTGGTGGGCGTGGTGGCGGCCATTTCGGCCGGCGGCGCGGGCGCGGTGTTCTGGATGTGGATCATGGCGCTGCTGGGCTCGGCCACCGCTTTCATCGAGGCCACCCTGGCCCAGATCTACAAAGAAAAAGACCCCCTCTACGGGGGCTACCGGGGCGGCCCGGCCTACTACCTGCACCACTTGTTCGTCAAGGAGGGCAGCGGCCGCCGCCGCTCGGTGATCGCCTCCCTGTTTGCGCTGTCGGGCCTGGTCTGCTGGTGCGGCATTAGCCAGGTGACGGCCAATTCCATCTCGTCCTCGTTTGAGAACGCCTTCCACATCCCGCCCCTCTGGTCCACCGTGGCGCTGGTGGCGCTGGCGGCGGTGATCGTCCTGCGCAAGCACGCCACCGTCAAAGTGCTGGACCGGATGGTGCCGGTCATGGCGGCGTGCTACTTTTTCATCACCCTGTTCATCATCGTGCGCAATGCCGGGCAGCTGCCCGGGGTGTTCGGCCGCATCTTCGCCGAGGCCTTCGGCCTGCGTCAGGCGGTGGCCGGCGGCATCGGCGCGGTCATCATGAACGGCGCCAAGCGCGGGCTGTTCTCCAACGAGGCGGGGTCGGGCTCGGCCCCCTGCGCGGCGGCGGCCGCCGACATCGACCACCCCGCCAAGGAGGGCTTGCTGCAGGCGCTGGGCGTGTTCATCGACACGCTGGTCATCTGCAGCTGCTCGGCCATGATTATGCTGCTGACCCCCGAGAGCCTGACCGCCGGCCTGGAAGGGATGGACCTTCTGCAGGCCGCCATGCGGTACCATCTGGGCGAGTTCGGCGTGGTGTTCATCGCGGTGATTTTGTGGCTGTTCAGCTTTTCCACCTTCCTGGGCATCCTGTTCTACGCCCGGCCCAACGTCGCCTACCTGTTTGGCGACAACTGGCTGAGCCAGACTTTGTATAAAGTGCTGGCCCTGGTCATGCTGTTTGTGGGCGGCCTGGCGGCCTACCAGTTCGTCTGGGACCTGGGCGACGTGGGCGTGGGCCTGATGACGGTGTTCAACATGGTGGCCCTGTTCCCGCTGGCCCCCAAGGCGCTGGACGCCCTGCGGGACTATGAGGAAAACCACCTCAAACGCTGACCGCCCCACCGCCCCGCCAAAATTTTTCTGGATATAAAAACTGCTCCTTTCTCCGCGCTGTGTGGACAAAGGAGCAGTTTTTTTGTATAGCCAGCTGAATGACGCGGGGGCGTGAGGCCGTTTGCAGCCCTCTCCGTCATGTCGCTTCGCTCCATGCCACCTCTCCCGCACGCGGGAGAGGCTAACGTAACCTATAGGTCCTACCTCCCACGCGTGCGGGGGAGGTGGCCCGCAGGGCCGGAGAGGGGCAAAATGGGACTGAGAGGGTTCTTCTGGTGCATAGGGGCCGTTTATTTTTTACCTGTCACGGCCTTTTGGGGGTTCAGATACCGCCACAGCGTGGTACGGCTGATGCCCAGCCGTTTGGCCGCCGCGGTCTGGTTGCCGCCCACCGCGGCCAGGGTGCGGTGGATGGCGTTCATGACGATCTCGTCCAGGGTGCCGGAAGCCGCCTCGGCGGCCGGGGCGGAGACGGCGGCCTCCGAGTGGTAGGTGCTGCGCTCCCGGGCCAGCACCTCGGCCACCGCGCTGCCCCGGATGTAGGCCGAGTCGGTCAGGGTGACAAGCTCCTGCAGCACCTGCTTGAACTGGGTGTAGTTGTTGGGCCAGTCGTATTGCAGCAGCTGCTCGGAGGCACGGGGGTCAAACCCGATGATCTGTTTGCCCAGCTCGGCATTCAGGCTGCTGAGGTAGAGGCTGGCCAGACTGGGCAGCTCGTCGCGGCGGCTGCGCAGGGTGGGCAGCTGCAGCGTCAGGCAGCCCAGCTGGCTGCGCAGCACCTGCACCGGCTCGGGCAGGGGCTGGCCCTCGACGCAGGCCGCCGAGAACAGCAGCCGGACGCGGCGGGGGAGGTTGGTCTCGGTGGCCACCGCCAGAAGTTCCTGCTGGTATTGATGGGACAACAGTTCCAAATGCTGGAAATAGACGGTGCACCCGCCCTCGTTCAGGGGCGAAGCGTAGTGGTTGAACAGGTACTCCCAATTTTTGTCGGTCATCAGGCTGCAGTCCACCACCGCAAGGGGGCTGTTCACCAGCGGGCTGCGCAGGTACAGCGCCCGGGCGATCTGCTCTTTGCCGGTGCCCACCTCGCCCAGGATCATCACCGGCTGGCGGGTGGGCGCAATGGCGTTGACCTGTTCTTCCAGCACGCCCATGGCCCCGCTGATGCTGTAAAAGCTGTGCATGAACTGCTGCATGGCCTCGGCCTCGTCGAAAAAGCGCAGCCCGTTTTTGGACGAGCGCAGCGGGATCTGGGACAGCTGGCAGTGGAACACATAGTAGTGCTCCCAGCCGGCCCGCAGCCGGTGGGCGGTCACGCGGGTGAACTCGCTCCCTTCGCTGTGGAAAAAGCGCAGGGGAGACGCCGGCGAGATGTCGGGGATCTTGGCCCGCAGCAGTTCCAGCAGCTTGGGGGAAGGGGTCTCCCGGGCGGCGTAGACAAGCTGGCCGTCCTTGTCCAGAACGACGGTGTTGCCGCTGCGGGTGCGGGCGATGCCCTCCAAAAGCTGGTTTTGCCGCCGCAGCTGGCGGAAACGGTCGCTGATCTGGACGGCCTGGGCGAAAGCGTCGTGGAGGCTTTCTACCCCCGAGGTGATGAGGAAAGCGTCGAAGCCCTTCTGTCGGGCCAGGGTGTGGGTGACCATGTCGCTGACCACCATTTTGTAGCCGCCCTCCCGCAGGCGGTCCAGGGCGCGGTTGGTCTCGTCCATGCTGTGGATGGTGATGATGTCCATATCCAGCCGCAGCAGGTCGCACAGGGTGTGGGCCGGCTCGGTGATGCTGGGAAAGCCCACGATGGCGTAGAGGTTGGAGTAGTTCTCGGCCATTTTGATGGCCCGCAGCACGTCGTAGACCGACAGCTGGATGGACACCACCGGCAGGTCGGTCACTTCCCGGATGCGGTCGGCGGTGCCGCCGCGGGAGATGATGACGTCGTAGTTTTCCAGCTGGACCGACCGGACGATGGACGCGCCGGCCTCCAGATCGCCGGTATAGGCGTCGAGCTGGATGTTGGGGAACTCCTCCGCCACCCGCTCCATGGCGGTCTGCATCCCGTCGTAGGGCGCGATGCCCAGAATGTGCGTGACCTGTCCTTCCATTGTGAAACTCCCTTCTCGTGTACCGGATATGCTCTCTGATCCTATTGTAGCATTTTGATACAAAAAGGAAAGGGCAAACCGGACCAAAACGTTGCAATATAGAACATATTTGCCGCGGCGTTCACAAAAATATGAGCATACATTTCAAATTGTTACAGTTTTGCGCGGCGGGCCGTTGCTCCCGGAAGGCAAACGTGATAAGCTAAAGGTACCAAAAGGGCGGCCGGCAGGGCCGCCCCAAACCAGGAGGTGGAACCATGATCACGTTACTGATCGTTGCGGATGACTTCACCGGCGCGCTGGATACGGGCGTCCAGCTGGCGGGCAGCGGCGCGCGCACCCGCGTGGTGACGGACCCGGATTTTTCCCCCCAGAGCGCGGCGGATGCCGAGGTGCTTGTGATCGACGCCGAGACCAGGCACCTGCCCCCCGCCCAGGCGGCAGACATCGTCGGGGGCATCGTCCGCCGCGCGGTGGAACAAAAGGTGCCGTACATCTATAAAAAGACCGATTCGGCCCTGCGGGGCAACGTGGGGGCCGAGCTGGGCGCCCTGCTGGCCGCCAGCGGGGAGGAGGCCCTGCCTTTCCTGCCGGCTTACCCGCAGATCGGCCGGTGCACCAAAGGGGGCGTCCACTACATCGACGGGCAGCCGGTGGCCGAAAGCGTCTTTGGCATCGACCCGTTTGAGCCGGTGCGCCATTCCGACCTGGCTGGATTGATCGGGGCCCAGAGCGGCGTGCCGGTGCACAGCCTGCCGGCGGACGCCCCGGCCCCCGGCGGGCAGGGCATCTACGTCTACGACGCCTGCTCCCTCGAGGACCTGGAGCAGACCGGCCGCACCCTGGCCGCGGCGGGCCGGCTGCATATCTCGGCGGGCTGCGCCGGGTTCGGCGCGGTGCTGCCCCGGCTACTGGGCCTGGGCGGAAAAGAATGTGCGCCCGAGCCCCGGCTGGACCCCCGGCTGCTGGTGGTCTGCGGCAGCGTCAACCCCATCACAGTGGCCCAGCTGGACGCCGCCGAACAGGCCGGCTTTGCCCGGATGCGGCTGTCCCCCCGGCAGAAGCTGGAACCGGGCTACTGGCACAGCGAAGAAGGCCGGGCCGCCCGAGCCGGGATCGAGGCCATGCTGGAACAGAACCGCTGCGCCATTCTCGACAGCAACGACGCCGGAGGCAACAGCCTGACCGCGGACTATGCCGCGGGCCTTGGCTGCGGGCTGGAGGATATGCGGGTGCGGATCGCATCCAGCATCGGGGACCTGGTGGCCGGGCTGCTCCCCAGTCCGGCGGTGGGCACCATCCTGATGACCGGCGGGGACACCCTGCTGCAGGTGATGCGCTGCGCCGGCGTCCGGGAGCTGGAACCCCTCTGCGAGCTGGAAAAGGGGGTCGTTCTGGCCCGGTGTACTTACAACGGCTGCACCAGGCACGTCATCACCAAATCGGGCGGATTCGGGCAGACAAGCCTGCTGACCGATCTGGCCGCCCGTCTGGCCGCGCAGGCAGACACAACAGGAACCGCAGCGCAAGCTGACAAGATAAGAAACGTTTGACAGAGAAAGGACCGTTGAAAATGACTTATCCGAAACTGCCCGGCCTGACCTGGGACGGCACCCTGTATCAGAACGACGAGATGGGCACGGTGGAAGCCCTGCTGCCCACCGGCGGCTGGCCCACGGCCCACGCCCCCGCCATGGTGGAACTGCCTGACGGCGACCTGCTCTGCTGCTGGTTTGCCGGCACCTATGAGGGCAGCGCCGATATCCACATCATCTGCTCGGTGCTGCCCAAGGACGCCCCCGCCTGGCTGCCCCCGGTGGACATTTCGGGGGACCCCACCCGCAGCGAACAGAACCCGTCCCTTTTCTACGGTCCTGACGGCGCGGTCTGGGCCATGTACACCGCCCAGCTGGACCGGGTGCCCGGCAAGGACAATATGCAGTTCACCTCGGTGGTCCGCTGCCAGAAGAGCTTTGACGGCGGCCGCACCTGGGGCCCCTACGAGACGGTGTTCCCCGAGGAGGGCACCTTCTGCCGCCAGCCCATTCAGGTGCTGTCCAACGGCCGGTGGATCTTCTCCAACTGGATCTGCACCGACTCGGCCAACGGCCTGTCGGGCGACCCCACCGCCTTCCGCATCTCGGATGACGAGGGCAAGACCTGGCGGATGGTCATGATGCCCAAGTCCAACGGCCACGTTCACGCCAACGTGGTGGAGCTGGAACCGGGCCATCTGGTGGCGTTCATGCGCAACCGCGAGGCCTACCGCATCCACCGCAGCGAATCCTTCGACTGGGGCGACAGCTGGACCGAGCCCAAGCCCACCCCGCTGCCCAACAATAACTCCAGCATCAGCGCCACCAAACTGGCCAGCGGACGCATCGCCATTGCTTACAACCCCACCTGCACGCCCGACCCCCATCCCGGCAAGGCGGCCTGGCCCGGCCTGCGCTGCCCGGTGGCGGTGGCCCTGTCCGAGGACGGCGGCCTGACCTTCCCGATCATCCGCTGGATGGAGCGGGGCGAGGGCTACATGGGCGAGGAGAATCGCACCAACAACAAACAGTATGAGTACCCCTATCTCATGCAGGGCAAAGACGGCACGCTGCACCTGGCCTACGCCGCCCGCACCCGGCAGGGGATCAAGTACGTCCGCTTCCACGAGGAGGACGTGCTGGGCGCAAAACGGGAGCGTGTGGGCCTGTACAACCCCACCGCCGCCCAAGGGACCAAATAAAGCGCGCAGAAGCGCGCTTTCCAGGGGGAACCCATTTCTGCCTGCTGCGCAGGACAGAAATTCCTTCCCCCTGGTATCTCCCTGGGGACAAAATTTCCCGGTGAACCGCGCACTCGGCCTTCGGCCTCGCACACTCTCACCGGGAAATTTCCCTGGAGGTGTCCAGACTGTACGCACATGTCGTCCAGTCTGGACGGATTGGAATAAAAATATCATAGGGAGGAGATTTTTATGCTGACTCAATACAACCTGAAAATGCCGCACGCCGTCTATGGCGGCGAGAACGCCATGGACAACGTCACCGCCATCATCAAAGCGCGGGGCGCCAAGAAGGTAGCCATGTTCACCGACAAGGGCATCGAGGCCGCCGGCCTGTTCACCCTGCCCGAGGAGGCCGTCAAGGCCGCCGGCGCCGACTACTACGTCCTGGACGATCTGCCCGCCGAGCCCAGCTACATGGCAGTGCAGAAGCTGGTGGACGAGTTCAAGCACAGCGGCGCGGACCTGATCGTGGCCTGCGGCGGCGGTAGCGTCATGGACGCCGCCAAACTGGCCAGCGTCCTTGTTACCGATGATTACGGCGTCAAGGAACTGCTGGACGATCCCGGCATGGCCCAGAAGTGCGTGCCCATCGTCCTGATCCCCACCACCGCCGGCACCGGCGCCGAGGTTACCCCCAACGCCATCGTCGCCGTCCCCGAAAAGGAGCTGAAGGTGGGCATCGTCAACGAGCACATGATCGCCGACTACGTCATCCTGGACGCCCGGATGATCAAAAACCTGCCCCGCAAGATCGCGGCGGCCACCGGCGTCGACGCCCTGGCCCACTGCATCGAGTGCTTTACCAGCAACAAGGCCAACCCCTTCAGCGACCTGTACGCCCTGGAGGGCCTGGACCTGATCCTGAACAACATCGAGAAAGCCTGCGACGACCCCGAGGCTATGACCGAAAAGAACCGGATGCAGATCGCGGCCTACTACGGCGGTCTGGCCATCACCGCGTCGGGCACCACCGCCGTCCACGCCCTGAGCTACCCCCTGGGCGGCAAGTACCACATCGCACACGGCGTGTCCAACGCCATCCTGCTGGCCCCGGTGATGCGGTTCAACAGCGAGCACCCCGCCGTCAAGGAGCGTCTGGCCGTGGCCTACGACCGCTGCTGCCACGAGGAAAAGACCTGCACCACCGTGGAGGAAAAGGCCGCCTGGATGATCGCCCGTCTGGAGCATATCGTCAAGCACCTGGACATCCCCACCAGCCTGAAGGAATTCGGCGTGCCCGAGGAAGATCTGGAGGGCCTGGTCGAAGCTGGCATGCAGGTGCAGCGGCTGCTGGTGAACAATATGCGGCCGGTCACGCCGGACGACGCCCGCAAGCTGTATCAGGAAGTGATGTAACGCGCTGCGTTACCTGCAAATACAATCAAGAAATAAAGGAGAACCTACCATGAAGGCAGTCGAAATCAAAGGCATCATCCCCCCGATCATTACCCCGATGAACGATGACGAGTCCATCAACGTGGCCGAGCTGCGGGCCCAGGTCAACCGCCAGATCGAGGGCGGGGTCCACGCCATTTTCTGCTTCGGCACCAACGGCGAGGGCTACATCCTGAACGGCAAGGAAAAGGAGCTGGTCCTGCGCACCGTCATCGAGGAGACCAACGGCCGCGTCCCCGTCTATGCCGGAACCGGCTGCATCTCCACCAAAGAGACCATCGAGCAGAGCAAGATGGCCCAGTCCCTGGGCGCGGACGTGCTGTCCATCATCACCCCCAGCTTTGCCGCTGCCAGCCAGAACGAGCTGTACGAGCACTATAAGGCTGTGGCCGAGGCGGTGGATATGCCCATCGTCCTGTACAACATCCCCGCCCGCACCGGCAACGCCCTGGCCCCCGCCACCGTGGCCAAGCTGGCCCAGATCGATAACATCGTGGGCGCCAAGGATTCTTCCGGCAACTTTACCAACATCCTGGCCTACATCGACGCAGGCAAGAGCAAAAAGAACGGCACCTTCTCCACTTTGTCCGGCAACGACCAGCTCATCATCTGGAACCTGCTGGCCGGCGGCACCGGCGGCATCGCGGGCTGCGCCAACGTCTACCCCCACGTGATGGCTTCCATCTACAACCTGTTCATGGAGGGCAAGATTGAGGAGGCCAAGGCAGCCAACGCCAGCATCGCTTCCTTCCGCGCCTGCTTCAAGTACGGCAACCCCAACACCATCGTCAAGACCGCTGTGGCCATGCTGGGCTACAACGTGGGCAAGTGCCGCGCACCCTTCAACCAGGTGCCCGAGGAAGGCGTCAAGGCTCTGGAAAAGGTCCTGAAGGAAAACGCCGAGAAGGGTATGTGCTGAGGACCCTCTCAGTCTCGCTTTGCCGGCTGCTCTGTAGCCCTCTCAGTCTCGCTTCGCTCAACAGCTCCCCCGCACGCGGGGAGCTAAAACAAACCTGTAGGTTACTCATTGCCTCCCACGCGTGCGGGGGAGGTGTCGCGGCGCTTTGCGCCGTGACGGAGAGGGCACAAGCGGCCTGTGACTGAGAGGGGAGCGTGCCGGCGAATTTTCCCAGAATCATTGGAGGAAGTATAGTTATGAATAGACCCATCGTCGGCATCACCATGGGCGACCCGGCCGGCAACGGCCCCGAGATCACCGTCAAGGCGCTGGCCCATGCAGATATCTATGACCGGTGCCGCCCCATCGTGGTGGGCGACGCCAAAATGCTGGAGCAGGCCAAGGGCTTTGTCGGCCGGCCGGACATCCAGATCCACCGCTGCGAAAAAGTGTCGGACGCCCTGTTCACCCCCGGCACCATCGACGTGCTGCACATGGAGCTGATCCCCGATGTGAGCCGGTTCGAGCTGGGCAAGGTGAGCGTGGAGGGCGGCAACGCGGCTTTCCAGTGCGTGAAAAAGGTGATCGAGCTGGCCATGGCCGGCGAGGTGGACGCCACCTGCACCAACGCCCTGAACAAGGAGGCCATGAACAAGGCCCTGGAAGCGGACGGCGGCGCCCGCTCGGACGGCTACACCCACTTTGACGGCCACACCGAGATCTACGCCACCTACACCCACACCAAGAAGTACACCATGATGCTGGCCCACCACGACCTGCGGGTGGTCCATGTCTCGACCCACTGCTCCCTGCGGGAAGCCTGCGACCGGGTCAAGAAGGCCCGGGTGCTGGAAGTGATCGAGATCGCAAACCAGGCCTGCAAGGATATGGGCATTGCCGAACCCAAAGTGGCGGTGGCTGGTTTGAACCCTCACTGCGGCGAGAACGGCCTGTTCGGCACTGAGGAGATCGAGGAGATCAAACCCGCCATCGAGGCGGCCAAGGCCGAAGGGATCAATGCCATCGGGCCCATCCCGCCCGACAGCGTGTTCAGCGAGGCACTGGGCGGCTGGTACGACATCGTGGTCTGTATGTACCACGACCAGGGGCACATCCCCCTCAAGACGGTGGGCTTCGTGTACGACCGTGAAAAGCAGGCGTGGAAGGCCGTGGAGGGCGTCAATGTGACGCTGGGCCTGCCCATCATCCGCACCAGTGTGGACCACGGCACCGGCTTTGCCCTGGCGGGCAAGGGCACCAGCAACGAGCTGAGCCTGGTCAACGCCATCGACTACGCCGTGCGGATGGCCAACGGACGCAAAAAAGCATAAACACGGCGTGTCTGGCGGCACGCTTTAGGGGCGGGGCAGAAGGCTCCGCCCTTTTTGCATTTATTGCAAAACGAAACGGCTGCAGCGCGGGGAAGGGGAGAGCTCCGCGTTTGTCAAAACGAACTGAAACGTTCTGAAATGGAACGAAAACGGACGAGCTGCCCGCAAATGTTTCAAAAAGCGACAGAATGCGAAGGACAAATTTGAACAAATTTTGATTCTGTTCCCTGCTGAAACGGATTTTCCCGCATGGCCGATTGAGGCAAACCGCAGATTCGGATATAATTTAGACACAAAGATCAAACCGAACTGTGCAGGATGCCGAAACCTGCATATGCGGAAGAGGGTTTGAAAAAAGGAGGTCCATCTACATGACAACACCCATGATCATTGCTCTGGCTGTGACCGTCTTCATGATCATCCTGATCATGATGGACAAACTGCCTTTTGGTGCGCCGCCGCTGCTGGCGCTGCTGCTGTTGGTCGTTTTCGGCGTGACCGACATCAAGACTGCGTTCGGCGGCTTCTCCAACTCCACCATCGTGATGCTCGCCTCGTTCATGGCGATCATCGCCGCGCTGCAAAAGACCAGCTTCATCGTAAAATTCAAGGACGCCATGTTCAAAATGGCAAGCAAAGGCGGCTTTCTTGCTTATGTCCTGCTGATCCTCATCGTCATGCTGGGCTGCAGCCTGTTCGGCACCGGCTCCACCGCCTACTACGTGCTGGTCATCGGCCTGCTGTCCAACCTGCCCTACAGCAAGAGCCTGCCCCCCTCCAAGGTGCTGATGCCCGCGGGCTTTGCTGCAAACCACCCGCTGCTGCCGTTCAACACCGCGCTGCAGTACGGCATCGTCATCGCGGTGCTGCAGAGCGCCGGCGCTTCCTCGGAGGTCAACCTGGTCAAGTTCTCCTTCGTCAACCTGGCGCTGTCCATCGGCTTCCTGGTCTGGTGCCTGCTGGCCTACAAGCTGATGCCCGACCACCCCATCGCCGCCGCGCAGGAGACTGCCGCGGATAACCACGAAGTCACCCTGACCAAGCAGAAAGAGATCATCACCTACATCTGCTTTGTGGTCGCCGTCATCGGCATGATCCTGCAGAGCAACATCGGCGACGCCGGCTACGCCATCACCGGCCTGGCTGTCGCAGCCCTGCTGATCTTCGGCATCATGGATTTCAACGTGATCCGCAACGCCATCAGCGCCCCCATCATCCTGATGTCTGCCGGCGTCATCGGTATCGCCGACGCCCTGGGCAGCACCGGCCTGACCAACCTGGTAGGCGAGACCGTTGCCGGTATGCTGGGCGACAACGTCAACCCCTTCATCCTGATCTTCGTCTTCTGCATCCTGACCAGCGTCCTGGCCACCCTGACCGGTTCCACCATCGGCACCGTCTACGTCTTTGCCCCCATGGCCATCGCCACCTGCTTGAACCTGGGCCTTGACCCCACAGCCGCGGCTGCCGCCATCGTCATCTCCGGCTGGTGCGGACACTTCCTGCCCATCGACGGTATGCCCGCCATGATCATGGGCGCCGGCAACTACAAGATCGGCGAGTTCTGGAAGTTCACCATTCCCCAGTACTTCATCCGCCTGCTGGCCCTGACTGCCGGCGCGGTCCTGATCTTCCCCATGAAGTGAGAAACCATTTCTGCTTAAAAAGGAGACTCTTATGGCCTGCAAATTTGAACTGGAGCACATCGGCGTCAACACCCCCAACGCGGACGAGGCCGCAAAGCTCGCCCAGCTGCTGAGCATGATGTTCAATCTGGAGCCCCGCCACGGCCAGAAGTCCGAGTTCGGCGGCCCCTACTTCGAGTGCATGAAGGCGCCCTTCCTGGGCACCAACGGGCATATTGCCATGCGCACCCCGGACCTGACCGCCGCTGTGGCTGAGCTGAAGGAAAAGGGTTTCACCTTCAACATGGACACCGCCGCCTACTTTGACGACGGCCGGCTGAAGAACGTCTACCTTGACGGCGAATACGGCGGTTTTGCCATCCACATCATGGAAAAGTGATCCCCTCAGCACAAAAGTGCCTGATCCCTGCATAGAAAAATCCCACATCCCTAAACCCTGCAAGTCAAAAGCCGGAGGCGCCCGCCTCCGGTTTTTGACATTTTGATGCCGCCCCACACCGCAGATGAAACGTTAAAAAGAAAAGCACCCGGAAACAGCGTTTCCAGGTGCTTTTTGCTGGTGGCCCTTACTGAACATTAAACGAACTTTTCCTTGCGTTATATCTTCTGATGATTCGTCGATTTTTTTGACGGGAAGATCAATGCTGTTGCGGTCGCCGGTAAAAGAGAACACAATCTTTAGATGATCGTCATAGAGATAGACGGCCCGAAGGAAAACGTCGAACAGCTTGGCTTGAAACTTTTTGCTTTTTATATCGCCATCCCGAAACATGGTCAGGCCGGCCACCAGGTCTTCGCGGCTGATAGGAACAATGTCTGCTTCTGCTGCGGCGATTTTGCCGCGAAGCTGGTTCTGCTGATCCTCCAGCTCAAGCAGGCGGGAGCGGGTGGTTTCGGTCAGGATACCGGCCTCGATGGCTTTCATGATGTTCTTGATACCGATCTGCACATCGGCCAGCTCATTGCGCAGGATGCCGATCTCGCTGTTTTCGAGTTTCCGCCGATTGTATTCCAGGGTCTTGTCTGCAATGATCTCTATGATATCATCCTGGAGACAGTAGTCACGGATGGAACGGGCCACCACTTCCTCGATCCAGTCCCGGCGAACATTTTCCTTCGTGCAAGTGTGGCTGACCCTGCGCTTCTGGCATATATAGTAAAAGTGCGAGGCGCCGGTTTTACTGGTGCCGGAAACGCCGGTCATTGGACTTTTACAAATCCCACAGTACAGTTTACCGGTCAGAAGATAATCGTCCGCGCCTTGGCGGTGACGTCCATGAAACTTATTCATCTTTATAGCCTCCTGCGCACGGAAAAATAAATCGTCGCTTACAATACGCGGGATTCCGCCCTCGATGCGGATATCCCCGTAGACATAGATGCCGCGATACCTTTCGTTGGAAAGAATGGGGTAGAAGCTGTTGCGGTTCCATGGGCCGCCAGTCCTTGTTTTCAGGCCCCGCGCATTCAAATCCCGGATGATATTTGCATAGGAATCGCCAGAGGCCACACGGCTGAAAATCTCACGGACAACCTCGTCTTTGGGGGAGTCGATTTCATAGTGCAGATCGGGCGCCGCCTTATAGCCGTAGGGCAGGGAGCCGGTAACTTTGGCCTGCATGGCGTTGTCCTGCAAACCGCGCTTGATGTCCTCGGCCATGTTCTCGCTGTAGAACTGGTTGACGTTCATCATAGAACGTAGGGCAAACCGCCCGGCGGCGGTATCGTCAAAGTCCTCTGCGGCATAGAGTACCCGGATGCCGAGCTCATTGAACTTGGCCTCGTTCATCATGGCCTGCAACATATTGCGGCCAATCCGGTTCGACTTCCAGGCGATCACGAACTGGAAGCGGCCCTTCTCGGCGTCCCGCATCATTTTCTGGAAGGCTGGCCGCCGGTCGGTTTTGCCGCTGATGGCCCGGTCGGCATAGGTGTCTATGATGGTAAGCCCCATCTCGGAGGCGTGCTGCATGCACTCGGCCACCTGCTGCTCAATGCTGGCATCTTTTTGCGCATGGCTACTATACCGGGCATAGATAACACCAAAGGTCGGGCCGGTGCTGCGTTTGGACTTTTTGGTGGACATAGGCGTCACCTCCATGCTATAATAAATGTGGTAGCCCCACCCAAGGGGAATGAAAAAAGCGGTATGCCTCTACCGGAAGTGAGGCGCTGGCCCCGGTGG
>ERZ1090880.17-NODE-17-length-102822-cov-40.552463_pt1 | contig 102822 bp, 103 predicted proteins | sample MGYA00478471_ERZ1090880 | MGnify/ENA primary metagenome ERZ1090880 (study PRJEB33644, sample SAMEA5815734) | chicken gut metagenome | biome: Chicken; feature: Gastrointestinal Tract; material: Caecum | place: Ireland | collected 2019-01-01 | study: A study of... | reverse complement strand
GCTACGAGGCAGCGCAGAAGCTGGCACAGGATTTTGGGATTGGCCCGGACAAGCCCCCTGCGGCAGCCGCCCTGCCCAAACCGGAGCGTCCTCTGCTGAAAGCATATCGGCAGCAGGAAGTGCGCTGCCTGCGGGTACTGTGCGATTATCTGCATCTTCTGGAACGCTGGAAGGTACAGTACGCACCCAAGACACCGGAAGATGCTCTGGATGACCGGTTTGTGGAAGCCTGCCAGATGCTGGACTATGTGGAGCATCTGGCAGATTTGCTCATTGCCGTCGAGCTGGAACAGCGAGTAAAAATCGTAGAAATGTTGAACAAGGATGGCCTGATCGCCGGTTTGGAGAAGCGATTAAAGCGATTGGAAAAGGAGGAAGTCACCCATGAAGAAAAACAAGCAGCCTGACGGGATGCCCGTCTGGTTCGATGGCAAAAGCATCAATGAAGCCCTGTTTTGTGAGGAGTTCTTGCAGACGCACAAGATCATCTTCACAAACGGGGCTTTTTTCACGCCCGAAGGTCGTGTAACCGATGAACTGCCCTTGCGGGGAGAGATTTTTGAGGAACTGAAATGCTGCGCGGTCAGCAACATTCCCCGCAAAATCAGCAACATCGTGGAGCTGATGAAACTGGCAGCACTGGTGGAGGATTTTCCCCCGGAGCCGGATCGGATTCATCTTTCCAACGGCACACTTTTTCTGGACGGAATTTTTGCGAAAGGAAAGCCGAAAATCGTCCGCAACCGTTTCCCTGTGGCCTATAACCCCAATGCTTCACAACCTGTCCTCTGGCTGAAATTTCTGGATGGCCTGCTCTACCCAGAGGACATCCCCACCTTGCAGGAATATATCGGTTACTGCCTGATTCCCAGCAACAAGGGGCAGCGGATGATAGTCATAAAAGGCAGCGGCGGCGAGGGCAAGAGCCAGATCGGTACTGTGCTGGGTGCTTTGTTTGGTTCTAACATGAAGGACGGCAGCATCGGGAAAATATCCGAGAACCGTTTTGCCCGTGCTGACCTGGAACATATCCTCCTGTGCGTGGATGACGATATGCGAATGGAGGCCCTGCGCCAGACCAACTATGTGAAATCCATCGTCACCGCCCAGGGCAAGATGGATTTGGAGCGCAAGGGCAAGCAGAGCTATCAGGGATGGATGTGCGCCCGGCTGCTGGCTTTCTCCAACGGAGATTTGCAGGCCCTGTTTGACCGGAGCGACGGATTTTATCGCCGCCAGCTGGTGCTAACCACGAAAGAAAAACCGGCTGGCCGTGTGGATGATCCCGACCTTGCGGAGAAGATGAAAGCCGAGGTGGAGGGCATTCTGCTGTGGGCTTTTGAGGGATTGCAGCGGCTGGCCGCCAACAATTTCAAGTTTACCGAAAGTGACCGCACCAGAGAAAACCGGGAAGCAGTCAAACGAGACAACAACAATGTGTATGATTTTTTGGATTCTGACGGGTATGTTCGCCTGAAGGCCGATATGTCCGCCAGTTCCAAAGAGCTGTATGAGGCGTACCAGATTTACTGCACCGAGAACAATCTGCCTGCCCTGAAACCCCGCAGCTTCAGCGAAGCCCTGATTGCCTGCCAGAGCCGCTACAATCTGGAATACTGCAACAATGTGACCAACGCAGCCGGACGGCGGGTGCGTGGATTTCTGGGGATTGAGGTACTGGTGAGAAATCATATATCAGTGTTTTCCGGTGATTCGATGCGTACGTACGTACCGGAAGATGTGCCGGAGGAATGGCGGCGCTGAACCGTGTACGTACGTACGCTTTGATTGACCCTTGTTCTCCCTTTTATAGCAATTCGGCGGCTATGGCAGTCAGAATCACCGGTCAAATCCCCATGCTAAATCAAGGCAAGTGGGAATCGAAAAGTATTTGACGGTTGGAAGAAATCATTTTGCGAAACCGTGCTTCTCGCCCCGGTGAACCGGGTGCATGGAATCATGGGGAAATGCACGGTTTCAAGCCAAGTCACACGGAACGGAAAAGTCGGAAGGTGCGACCTATGGACAGGACATCACACCGGCAATTCTGAACGGATTTGGTGACAAGGAGATTTTTCACCACACAGCGAAGCGGTTATGCCAGAGGGCGTGCCGGCTTCGCTTTTTTATCAAGTAAATTTAGGAGGATTTTTGATGATGACGGTACGCAACGAGATTAAGGCACAGATCGTCCGGGCGGGATACACCATGCAGGAGGTAGTTGACCGGCTCCATGAGGAATACGACTGGTCGGACAGTGTTTCCAACCTGTCGGCCAAGCTCCAGCGGGAATCCATCCGCTACAAGGAGGTTGTGGAACTGGCCGATGTGCTGGGCTATGACCTGATCTGGCAGAAACGGAGGTAAATCTATGACAAGTGAAGAAAAGAAACTGTTGCAGGCAAAGCACCGCTTGGAGGAAGCCCAGGCACGGGACCGGGTGAAGGAACGAAAAGCCCGGACAAGGCGGCTCATTCAGGAGGGCGCTGTGCTGGAAAAAGTGCTGCCGGAAGTACAGGCGGTAGGGCTTGATAATCTGGAAGAATACCTGCGGCGAAAGCTGGCAGCGCACGATTGAAAACTGCTGGGAGGTCTCCGGGAAACCGGGGGCCTTCCTCTTTTTTATCCCGAAGGGCGCACTTACTCACCACCTGCTAAAGCAGGCGGTGGTAGCCCTCCCGTTGGTCGGGCACGTGCGCTCTCCGAGGGGGATTGCGGCTCCTGCGGGAGCCGCTGGACAAGGCTGCATTTCTGCCAAACTGCCAGCCTTGCCCATGCAGTCGGCGCAGGGGTTTCCGTTTTGGAAGCCCCTGTTCATGGGGTGGTATATTGCCACCCCATCCCGCCGCCTGCCTGCGTCAACCTGCCACCGGCAGCTTGACACAGATACAGGGGTGGAACGAATCGTTCCGCCCCTGCTGGTGGTGTGTCGCATTTCACGACGTACTGAGCGAAAACAAGGGTGCCCTGTTTTGGGGCACCCCTTTCAGAAAGGACAAGGTGATTTATGGCGATTTATCATTTGGAGGCCAAGATGGTCAGCCGTGGAGCCGGACGCTCCGCCGTGGCTGCTGCGGCCTATCTGAGCTGTTCCCGGATGCTCAACGAGTATGACGGGGTACAGCATGACTACACCCGCAAACAGGGCCTTGCCTGGCAGGCGGTGTTCCTGCCGCCAATGGCTCCCCCGGAATGGCAGGACAGGGAAAAACTCTGGAACGCCGTGGAAGAAGCGGAGAAAACCAAGGACAGCCGTCTGGCGCGGGAATTTGTCGCCGCGCTGCCCATCGAGCTATCACGGCAGCAGCAGATTGAGCTTTTGCAAGATTTTATCCGGGAGCAGTTCGTGGATGAAGGTATGTGCGCTGACGTTGCGATCCACGACACCGACGGCCACAATCCCCACGCCCACATCCTGCTGACGGTGCGTCCTCTGACGGAGTCGGGCGCATGGCAGTACAAGACTGAAAAAGAATATCTCTGCGTCAAGGACGGCGATGAACGCGGCTTTACCGCAGCCGAGTTCAAAACCGCACAGGCTGAGGGCTGGGAGAAGCAGTACCCCTACAAAGTTGGCAAAAGGAAGGTGTATATGGCTCCATCCGCAGCCCATGCGCATGGCCATGTTCGTGTGGACAAACACCCAAAAAGCACCCGGTACGGCAGGCAGAATCCCATCTCTGCGCGGTGGAACAGCGAAGAACAGCTGGTTGTCTGGCGCGAGGCGTGGGCCACGGCGGCGAACCGCTGTCTGGAGCTGGCCGGTCATGCGGAACGCATTGACCACCGCAGCCATGCCGAGCGTGGCCTGGAGGAACGGCCCACCATCCACGAGGGCGTGGCAGCTCAGGCGTTGGAGCGGCGCGGCATCATCTCTGACCGTTGCGAACTGAACCGGCAGATCAAGGCCGACAACGCCCTGCTGCGAGAACTGAAAGCGGAGGTCAAAAAGCTGGCCGCTTTGGTTGCCCACACCGTGCCCGCCGTAGCGGAGCGTCTGGAAAAATTACGCAGCGGGATTTTAATTTTCTGTTATCAGCTGTCCCATATCCGTGCAGGCCGTGCCAGCTGTCAGAAAGCCCTTACTGTGTACAAGCCCCAGCTGACACGGTTCACCAATTTGGCCCGGCAGATCAAGGAGAAAAGCAGGGAGCGCAAAACTGTGAAAGCCGAGAAAGAATCCCTGCCTGCGTGGCAGGTGTTTAAGCACAAAGAGTTGGGCGCTAAGATTGCGGAGCTGACCGAAGATTTGGAGGAACTGCGCTCTGAAAAGGCGCTGTTGTTGCAGCAGTTTGACTATGCCGAGGACGCCGGGGCCGAAACCTTCCGCAAAGACATCGCCGCGCTGGAATCTAACCTGCAAAAACTGGACGAGCAGGAGCAGAAATATTCCGCTGATCTGGAATCCACACTGCATGAGTACGCCGAGGCAAAATCGCAGGCCGCCGATCTTGACCCGGTGGAACTGTACGAGGCCCGGCAGGCCATCCGGCCCGGATATGAAGTAGCCGCCAACGAAAAGTTGGAACAGGTGTTTGGCAGTAAATATTCACCGCTGCGGTGGATGGACGCTAAACAGGCACAGACGCGCTTGACCAACGATTCGGCGGAGGAATACGCAGCCCGCCAACTGGCACGACAAAAGCAAAAAATCGTGTCACAGCCCAACCGCAAACGGAAGCAGGAGCAGGAAAGGTAACGCGAAAGGCGGCACGGCCCATGTTGGTCGTGTCGCCGTTTGCCCTTACGATGCATTGCAGGACTACTCCATGTTATAACTGGTTCATAATTTAGTAAAATTTTAGTAAAGTATATTGACTTCGACAGAAGGCGCTATATAATGAGCTTGAAACGATACGAAAGGAGGAGCCTCATGGCGACAATCAAGGAAGTGGCCCAGGCCGCTCAGGTCTCGACTGCGGCGGTCTCACGGGTTTTGAATAAAGATGACAACATCTCTGTCTCACCGGAGGTGCGGGCCCGGATTTTTCAGGCGGCCCACGTCTTGGGCTATGTATCTCCTCGCCAGAGAAAGGCGGCAGAGCATAAAACGCACCTGGTCATTGGGGTGGCGGACTGGCGGATCATCCGCCCAGACCGGCACAATGTACGGCTCTCGTCCCTGTCCTGTCTGGTACAGATGATGACCGACCAGTACGAGGTAACCTTTGTTCGGTTGACTTTCGGTGAGCCTCAAAAGGTGGATGGTGTTATCGCCCTGGGGGTGTTCAGTGAAAAGGAAATCGACTTCCTACGCTCCCTGTCCTTCGCCATCGTTTTTGTGAACTCCAACCAACACAACTACGAGTTCGACCAGGTGCAGGTGGACTTCGACCGGGGTCAGGAGCAGATGGTGTCCTACCTGCTGGATCAGAAGCAGTACACTGGCTTGGGATATATCGGCGGCATTTATGACGGGGCCAACGGCCGCATCGGTACCCACCGTCTGGCGGCCATCCGGCGCATCTTGGAGGAGCGCGGCCAGTACGACCCCCGAACCTTCCATGTGGGGGAAATCAGCCGAGAAAGCGGCTATGCGCTGGCGAAGAAGGCCGTGGAAGATCACACCTTGGCGGAAGCAGTTCTGTTGGGCAGTGATGAGGTGGCTGAAGGCGCTTTAGAGGCATTCCGGGAACTGGGCGTCCGTGTGCCGAAAGATGTGGCGGTCATCATCTATCAGGATATTCAGACCTTGGAGAGCAAGTGGCCCACCGGCACCTGCCTGGAGATGTTCCCGGACTATGTGTGGGAAAACGCCCTGGAACTGCTTTTTGGCCGGATCAGTCAGCGTCGTTCCCAGGCAGTGACCGTCACGGTGCCCACCCACCTGAAGATTGGCGACACAGCCTGAATCACTGAAGCGGTTATCAGAGGGCATTCCCTCTATAACAGATAAATTTAATAGTAACCCCAGAAACGTTTACAGAAACAACAAGGAGGATCACAGAATGAAAAAAGCATTTTCTCTCCTGCTGGCTGGTGTGATGTGTGTTGGCCTGTTGGCTGGCTGCGGCGGCCAAAACAGCGAGTCCCAGAGCAGCACCAGCAGCACAAGTTCCACAGACAGCAGCACAAGTACCACAGCGACTTCTGAAACCAGCAACAAAAAGATTGATACCTTGCGGATCGCTTTTGTCCCGTCCCGCGAACCGGAGGAAATCATTACCGCTACCGAACCCCTGAAGCAGATGCTCACCGATGAACTGGCGACGCTGGGGTACGATGTGGGCGAGGTGGACATCACCGTGGGCACCAGCTATGAGGCGGTGGGCGAGGCTCTGGCCGCCGGTACCGCCGACGTTGGCCTGATCCCCGGCGGCACCTATGTGCTCTACGATGACGGCTGCGACGTGCTGCTGACCGCCACCCGGGACGGCCTGTCCATCGACTCTGACAATGCCAAGGACTGGAACGACAACGCCCCCACCGAGCCTACCACTGAGCAGGTCACCAGCTACCGCGCCCTGATGATCGCCGGCCCCTCTGAAAAGGGCAAGGAGCTGGCCGCCAAGGTCAACGCTGGCGAGGCCCTCACCTGGGAGGACGTGAGCAGTGCCAACTGGAGTGTGGCCAATTCCTCCTCTCCTGCCGGATACATCTACCCCTCTCTGTGGCTCCAGGAGAACTTCGACAAGAATATCACCGACCTGCCCCACGCGGTGCAGTCTGACTCCTACGGCAGTGCCTTCGCCCGTCTGGCCTCCGGTCAGGTGGACATCCTCTGCACCTATGCCGACGCCCGCCGGGACTATGAGGATGAGTGGACAACCGAGTACGGCATGACCAACAGCATCTGGGATGACACCGCTGTGGTTGGCGTCACTCCCGCTATTTACAATGACACCATCAGTGTCAGCAAGACCTCGCCCATCATGGACGATGATTTCAAGCAGGCTTTGGGTCAGGCCTTCATCAACATCGGCAATACCGAGGAAGGCAAAGAGGTCATCGCCATCTACAGCCACAACGGCTATCAGTGGGCGAAGTCCGAGGACTACGACTCTGAGCGGGCCGCTCAGGAGATGATCCAGTCTCTGAACAGCGCGGGTTAAACTCAATCAAACATGAACCACAAATGAGGGAGGGAGGCCGAGGCTTTCCTCCCTCGTTTGGGATAGGGAGAGTATCATGATAGAATTCAAAGAAGTAGAAAAGCGTTATCCGAATGGATTCGAGGCCCTGAAGCACATCAACCTGACCATTGACCAAGGGGAGTTTGTAGCCATCATCGGCCTGTCAGGCGCGGGCAAGTCCACCCTGATCCGTACCATCAACCGGATGCACGACATTACCCAGGGCCAGCTGACGGTGGACGGCACCGATGTGATGACCCTGCATGGAAAAAACTTGCGGAAATTTCGCCGCCGTATCGGCATGATTTTCCAGTCCTTCAACCTGATTACCCGCACCACTGTTATCAAGAATGTGCTCACCGCCTTTGTCCCTGATCTGCCCTGGTGGCGGGCAACTTTTGGCATCTTCACGAAGGAGGAAAAGATGAAGGCGCTGGAAGCCCTGGATCAGATGGGAATTCTGGACAAAGCCTTTGTCCGGGCGGATCAGCTCTCCGGTGGCCAACAGCAGCGGGTAGCCCTGGCTCGCACCCTGGCCCAGAATCCTCAGGTTATCCTGGCGGATGAGCCGGTGGCCTCTCTGGACCCGGTGACCGCCAAACAGGTGATGGATGATTTCCAGCGAATCAACCGGGATATGCACATTACGGTACTCATCAACATCCACCATGTGGAGTTGGCTCTCCAGTACGCCACCCGGGTAATTGGTATCCGAGCCGGGGAGATCGTTTACGATGGCCCGGCCAATCAGGTGGATCAGGCGGTGCTGGACTCCATCTATCAGGGAAAGCAGGAGGAACCGGCATGAGTATATATGATAAGATCTTCCCACCCAAATTGCTCACCCTACCCAACGGAAAACAGGTTTCCAAACCCAGATCTCGTGCTCCGCTGGCAGCAGTGATTTTGGTTGCTATGACGATCCTTTCGGTGGAGGTCACCGGCTTTGACATGGGGATCCTGGTCAGTCGGATCAAAGAGTTTTTTGTGATTCTGGGGGAGATGATCCCGCCGGAGTGGGACTATATGCCCCAAATTTGGCAGCCCTTGTTCGACACCATCAAGATGTCCCTGCTGGGTTCCTTCATTGGCTCCATCCTAGTGGTGCCCTTCGCTATGCTGGCATCCACCAACATCATCCACAGCCGGGTGGTCGTGGCAGCTATGCGGCTGCTCCTGAGTATCATCCGCACCTTGCCTACCCTGGTCTCGGCCCTGATCGCCACCTACATTTTCGGCCTGGGCACTCTGGCGGGCACCACAGCCATCGCCATCTTTACCTTCGCTTACATCGGCAAGATTCTCTATGAAGAGATCGAAACGGTGGACATGGGACCTTTTGAAGCTATGGAGGCTATGGGAGCCACCAAGGTGCGCGCCTTTATCAGCGCCATCGTCCCCCAGGTGCTGCCCTCCTATCTGTCTAACTGCCTGTTTTGCTTCGAGGGCAATGTGCGCTACGCCTCCATTCTGGGTTATGTGGGTGCTGGCGGTCTTGGCCTGATTCTGAATGAGAAGATCGGCTGGCGGGAGTATGCCAGCGTTGGCATGATTCTGCTGGCACTGTTCGTCACTGTATTTATCATTGAAACCATCAGCCGGGCCGCCCGGAAACGGCTGGTATAGGAGGAGCTGCCATGAACAAACGAATCGAAGCGGCTTATGAACAGCGGCCCCGCCGCTGGGTCTTTGAGCTGGCCGTGGCTGTAGTGGTCGTAGCTCTGCTGATCTGGAGCGGCTCTGCCGTGGAGACGGCGGGCACCACGCAAAATGGAGCGGTGATTGCCTGGAACATCCTGGCGGGCATCTTCCACCCGGACACGGATCTGCTGTTCAATTTCACTACCCAAGGTGTGCCCTATTTGTTGTTGGAGACCATCTGCATCGCATTCCTGGGCACCATTGTGGGGGCCATCATTTCCGTTCCGTTGGCTTTTCTTTCGGCCTCCAACCTGACTCCGAAGCCGGTGGCCTTTGTGGGACGTATCATCATTATGGCCGTCCGCACCGTTCCCGCCTTCGTCTATGGCCTCATGTTCATTCGCGTCACAGGCCCCGGTGCCTTCGCTGGCCTGCTGACCATGTCCCTGTGTTCGGTAGGCATGGTGAGCAAAATGTACATCGAAGCCATTGAGGACTTGGATGTTCGTGTATTGGAGTCCCTGGACGCGGCGGGCTGCACGACCTGGCAGAAGATCCGCTACGGCATCCTGCCCCAGCTGATGCCCAACTTCGCCTCCACCGCCATCTACCGCTTTGACATCAACCTGCGGGACGCCACCGTGCTGGGCCTGGTGGGAGCGGGCGGTATTGGTGCGCCGCTGATTTTTGCCATGAACTCTTATCGCTGGGAGGAGGCTGGTGCCATCTTGGCGGGCCTCATCGTGCTGGTGTTGATCGTGGAGTGGATTTCCACCAAGATCCGGGTCAAGCTGGCCAGGGGGTGAGCATGGAAAAAACGGTTCAAATCTATTACACCTCAGATACCCACGGCCACATTTTCCCGGTGAACTACGCCGCCAACTGCCCGGAAAAATCCGGCCTGCTGAATCTGGCCGACCAGATGGAAAAGGACGGAAACACCCTGGTATTGGACGGCGGGGATTCCTTGCAGGGGACGCCTTTGACCCAATATTACCTGGAGAACCGGGGCCGGTGGCCTGTCCACCCGGTAGCTGCGGCCTTCAACGCGATGGGTCTGGACTACTTTACCTTGGGTAATCACGACTTCAACTTCGGTTATGAGGCCCTTCGGGATTATCTACGGGCCATGGATGGCGTATGCCTATGCGCCAATGTAGAGGACTTGGGTGGCGAGCTGCCCATCCGCCCCTGGGCAGTGCATACCCTGGCCAACGGCCTGCGGGTGGGGATCACCGGCGTGGTCACCGATTTTGTGAACGTATGGGAACAGCCCCAGAACTTGGAGCGATTGCGGATTACCGATGCTTTTCAAGCTGCCCTGACGGCCTGTTCCGCCCTTCGGGATCAGTGTGACGTTCGGGTGTGTATCTACCACGGAGGTTTTGAGGAAGAGTTGGAAACGGGGCGGGTGCTCTCGGACAGCGGAGAGAATATTGCCTGTAAAATCGCTCGGGAACTGGACTTCGACCTTCTCCTCACAGGCCACCAACACATGGCGGTGGAAGGGGTAGAGTTGTCCGGCACCTATGCGGTTCAGCCCCCCGCTAACGCCGGGCAGTTTCTCCGGATCACTGGACAGCAAGACGGGAGAAACTTCTGTTTTCATTCCAAACTGACGCCAGTGGGTGCAACGCACGGCACGGAGCCTTATCAGAGCTTACTGCCCCTGGAACAGGCGGTGCAGGTCTGGCTGGACCAGCCCATCGGGGAGTTGGCCTATCCGATTTCCCCGGAGGGGAAGCTGGACGCCGCCCTCTACGGCAGCCAGGTGGCCGCCCTGTTCAACCAGGTGCAGTTGGCCGAGACCGGGGCGGATTTCTCCTGCACCAGCTTGGGAAACGACCCGGTGGGGCTGGCCTCCCCAGTGACCATGCGGGGTGTAACAGCAGCCTACCTGTTTGCCAACACCCTGGTGGTGCTGGAGGTGACGAAAGAGGTGCTGCGGCAGACTCTGGAACGGTGCGCCGCCTACTTCACGTTAGTGGGTGACCAGCCCCAAATATCAGAGGAGTTCCTGCTTCCCAAGGTGGAGCACTACAATTACGACTTCTACGCTGGCCTGGCCTATACCTTTGATCTGCGCCGCCCTGTGGGGAGCCGGGTGGTTCGGCTGACAAAATTGGATGGTTCTCCCCTGGGAAACGGAAAGTTCCGCTTGTGTACCAGTAACTACCGAGCCACAGGTACAGGTGGATATGGAATCCTGCGGGCGTGCCCAGTCCTCTGGCGAGGCGGCGTAGAAATGCCGGATCTCACCGCCCGCTATATCCAGACCCACAGTCCGGTGCCGGAGTTGCATAACGCGGAGATGCGGGTAATCTGGTGAAACCTTCTTGACAAGGCACAAGGAATATGGTTTTATAAATCAAATAAAGGAAAGAAGGTGGAGGATGGACAGATTCAATGTCGCTGTGAAAGTTGTTCAAAATGCAGGGAATCTTCTGCGGCAGTGCCGCCTGGAAGAGGCGGAAGTCAGCCAGAAAACGGGTCATCAAGACCTTGTCACCCGTTGGGACCGCAGAATCGAACAGCTGCTGCGAAATGAAATACTGACAGCCTTCCCCCAAGACGCCATCGTGGGGGAAGAGTATCCGCCGGAGGCGCATCGCACCGGGGCGGTGACCTGGTATATTGACCCCATCGACGGGACCACGAATTTTATCAATCAGCACCAAAACTACGCCATCTCCGTGGGGTGTTGGGAGGGAAGCGTACCACTGTTCGGACTGGTGCTGGATGTGGAGCGAAAAGCGCTGTACTGGGGAAAGCACGGCGGCGGTGCGTGGCAGGATCAGACGCCGATCCGCACCTCTCGCCGGCGGGAACTATCAGAGCTGCTGCTGACAACACCGGGCCTGCAATACACCTTTTTGGAACCCCATCCCTATCAGGAGCGGATGATCCGGCTCGCCCGGAAGGTACGGGGAGTCCGGTGCCTCGGCTCCGTGGCCCTGGAACTTTGTGAGGTGGCTGCTGGCCGGGCAGATTTATTCGTTACCATGCGCTCTTCCCCCTGGGATCACAACGCGGCGCGGATCATTCTGGAGGAGGCTGGAGGTGCGATTTTCACAGTGGATGGAAATGAGCTGCCCCTGAATCAGAAAAGCACAGTGCTCGCTCTCAATGCTATTGAACTGAAAGGCCGCATCTTGATGAATGAGAAAAGTCCGCTATAAAAGATTTGGGGACATTTAGTCTAGCAGTGCTCAAGGATTGACCTTGTTTGCTGACTTATAGTTTTTTTGTGGCCTCAGGGAACAGGCTTACATTAACGATCCTTCAGAGCTACCATACCGACAATTAGAAAACATAAAGTAAAGTGCTTCTCCTTTGTACCGGCAGAAATGCCACCGGGAAAAAAAGAGAGGCACTTTTATTATATATTCATCCACGGCAAAGTATGGGACACGGCTGTTCAAAAACTTGTTTCCATTAAATACGTGCTTTCTATGATATGGTGTAATTATTTGGCAATCGTTGGGGCTTTTCTGCCTAACATTTACGAGTGTTTTACCTTGAATTCACACCGAAAAACCAGCTAAGTGTTATAATTAAACCGGAACCAGATCTACTAACTAGAGGGCAAAACGACGAGGTGAATTTTATGACTTTATTTATGAACGAGAAAGATATGAATGAAATGTTAGATAGTATCTGTCCGGAAGGAGAAACATACCAGGGAAAAGCATGGGGAACCCTGATGTCTGGGACGGCTGAAATGTTGGCACTGGGAGCTTTGAGTAATGTATATTGTTATGTTGGCGTGACAGAAAAAACATTGGTTATCGCAGTGTTGGAAACTTTTGATATCTCGCATATTTACGGTAAAATCTGCATTCCGTTTGACCAGTTTGACGAACTGAAAGTACAAAAAGGGCTACTGCCTTCCCAGCGGATCATCAAAGCGAAAAGCGGGAAAACCAAAATAAAATTGTCGCTGGTCAACAACAGCATCACCGCCAAAATCAAAGATCAAAAACAGGGGATGCTTGCGATTTGCGAGGCGCTGGAGCGTTTGAAACACTGATTTTCATAAAAGCAAGAGAGAAAATGAACAATATAAATGAGAACCGAACAGACAAAAGAGCACCCGGCGGCGAAAAAAACAAGGCGGAGTTAAAATGGTTTATTTTGTTCCTTGCCGTCATCTTTTTTCTGCCGATTACCATCCTCGCGGTGGTGGAATGGTTTACAAGCGCCGATGCCTTTGCCATCGGCATCACAGGGTTTATGCAAGCCGTCATTGTCTATGGCGGCTTGGGGCTGGTGGCGGTGATCATCGCCCTTGTCTTATTCATACTGCTGATTCAGCCGGACGCAACGTTCCTGCAAAAGGTTGGCAGAACCGCAGGCATTCTGCTTTGCCTCGCCGTCGCCTTTTTCCTTGTCCGGCCGCTCGTTTTGGACATCCCCTATCTCAAGCGCCCGGAAGCCGCCTATTTGGAGCGGCTGGAATTTGAATATTCGCGAGGGATCGGGGACTATGGTTCGGACGACTATTATCTGCGCGGCGTAGATATGACCGGCGAACGGCATTCCTTTGAAATCAGTGAAAAGAGGTACGAGGAAGGGCGCGCGCTGTGGGGCGGGAACGACTACAATCTGTTTGCGAAAGTCACCTACCTGCCGCACACCTCCACCTTGATGTCGCTCGAATTTATGACAGAACTCGACGCGTCAGGGGCAGAATTGTACCCACCATCCCCTGAACTCCCGAATGATTGGGAAAGTTTTTCAATCCAGATCAATGACGCGGTGTATACGTTGCCGCTTCCCCTTGCGGATTTTCTTGACGACGGGTGGGTGATCTCCGCGGAGGATGCCGGGCTTTCTCTGCCCGGCGCGGAAGGCCCGTATGCGTCCTATGAATGGGAATGGGTCTCGTTGACCAATGACCGTGAACAGACTGTCAGCGTCTGTGCTTTCAACCCCACCGAAAGCACGATACCTGTCGCAGAAAGCACGGTGGGAGGCGTCCATGTAATCTATGGCAATTACGACTTTTCCGGCACGGAACTCCGCCTTCCCGGTGGGTTGATGCTGGGATGGTCTACCAGAGAAGATGTGTTAGAGTTATATGGACAGCCAAGCGATAGCTTTGAGGCATATGTTCTTACTTACGAAACGAATGACTCTTTTGACCTGGCTTCTTGGAGGCTTGGCTTTGATGATTCGGGAATTCTAGACGATGTTATGGTACACCATCAGTCTTATTTCCGTTCTGACTAGCGTCATGGAATATGTATATTTTGTCTGTCCATCATTCAAGACAAAGAAAACCGCCTGTCCCAATGGACCGTTTATTCCGGCCATAAGGACAGGCGGTTTGGATTTTCTGATCGCTTATGCGATGCTGATTTTGCGTCATGCGTTTAGAGATAATTGTTATTTAACTTTAGAGGCACGGTGAAAATCATCGGCTTACAGACTCGAAAAAGAAATATGTATAATTTCAGGGTAATCCCCCCTTGACAAATCAGTTTCCAGCGGGATATGCTGAAGAATTACTGCAAGCAGCAGGGATGGGAGGTCGCAGCAATCTATCAGGATGATGGCTATACGGGGCTGAACATGGAGCGCCCCGACCTGCAGCGAATGCTGAAAGCCATCGAGCGCAAACAAATCAATCTGGTCATTACCAAGGACCTGAGCCGTCTGGGACGGAACTACCTCCAGACCGGGCACCTGATTGAGGATTTCTTCCCCCGCCACAATGTGCGGTATATCGCCATGAATGACGGGATCGACACCATGCGGGAGAACAACGACATTGCTCCCTTCAAAAACATCCTGAATGAGATGTACAGCCGGGATATCTCCAAGAAGGTCCATTCCTCTTACGTGCTCAAGGCGCACCAGGGACAGTTTACCGGCTGCCTTGCACCGTTTGGGTACCGGAAGGACCCGGACAACAAGAACCACCTTCTGGTGGACGAGGAAACGGCCCCCATTGTGCGGCAGTTGTTCGCGTGGGCGCTGGAAGGTCACGGTCCCAACTTCATCCGGCGCAGACTGGAGGAGCAGCAGATGCCCTGTCCCACCTGGTGGAACCGCCAGCGGGGCCTGCGCAATACCTTCACCAAATGGGAGAAGCAGGACCCGATCAATGGCAAGTACGTCTGGGACTTCTCGGTCATCAAGGACATCCTGACCAACCCCGTTTATACTGGCGCGATTGCTTCCCAGAAGAAGGAGTACCGCTTCAAAATCGGCACCATCGGGGAAAAGAGACCGGAGGATTGGATCGTGGTCGAAGGGCAACACCAGCCCATCGTTGACCGGAGCAGCTTCGAGATTGTGCAGGAGAAGCTGCGGTCCCGCCAGCGCCCCAGACAAAACGGGGAAGTGAGCCTGTTCGCGGGGCTTCTGAAATGCGGGGAATGCGGCAAGGCCCTGACTATCCGGGCCACCAATGCCAAGTATCCCCAGAAAATCTACGCCTGCAAGACCTATAACGCCTACGGCAAGAACCACTGCACCCAGCACCGGGTGGAGTATGACGTGCTTTATGACCTTGTGTTGCACAAAATCCAGAAGTGCGCTCGAGCTGCCCTGCGGGATGAAGCCGCAGTTGCTGGCCGCTTATCTGACAACTGTATTGCCGAAGGCAAAGCCCAGCGCGAAGCGCTGGAACACGCCCTTGCCAAGGACGAGGAGCGGGTCGAGGTACTGGACAAGATGGTGCTGCGGCTGTACGAGGACATGGTTGCCGGGCGGATCAGCGAAGCCAACTTCAATCTCATGCTGGACAAGACCCAGACCGAACAGGCTCAACTCAAGGAACGCATCACCGAGGGCCGCAAGAAGCTGGGGACGAGCTTCAGCTGGCCAGCGATGCGCGCCAGTGGTCTGAGGCTATCCGGGCGTATGCCGACATCACGGAGCTGGATGCTGCCACCATCAACCGCCTGGTGAAGGAGATCGTGGTCCACGAGCAGATCGACCCCGACCGGACTCGGCACATCACCATCGAGATCCATTTCAACCTCAAACCCATAGCAGAGGCGGAGCAGGTCACCGCCTGAATCAAAATTGAATCATTTCTGACACACCGCCGCCGGCCATTGAGCTGTGACTTCCACCTATTTGGGGGTCAATCAGCTCATGGCGGGCGGCGGCGTTGCCCTCATCGGCATTACCCTGATCCCCCTGCTGTCCGGTCTGCTGTCCACCACCTGATGTTTCTCCAAACCCGGCGGGGGCTTTCGCTTCACAGCGGGAGCCCCCGCAAAGGAGGTGATCTCCCTTGATATTGGATATGATCCAGGAGTGGTTCAAGGAACTGCTCATTGACGGTATCATTTCAAACCTGACCGGGATGTTTGATACCCTGAACACAAAGGTGGGCGAGATCGCCGGGGAGGTCGGCATGACGCCCGCCGCCTGGAACAGCAGCATCTTCAATATGATCCGCAACCTCTCGGAGACGGTGATCGTCCCCATCGCGGGCATCATTCTCACCTTTGTCATGTGCTACGAGCTGATCCAGCTCATCATCGAGAAGAACAACCTCCACGACTTCGACACCTGGATTTTCTTCAAGTGGATTTTCAAGACCTTCTGCGCGGTGCTGATCGTCACCAACACCTGGAACATCGTCATGGCGGTGTTCGATGTGGCGCAGAATGTGGTCAGCCAGTCGGCGGGGGTCATCATCTCGGACGCGGGTATCGACATCTCCGGCGTGGTGGGCGATTTGGAGACCCAGCTTGCCGACTGGAGCGTGGGCGCCCTGCTGGGGCTGTGGTTCCAGAGCGTGTTCGTGGGGCTGTGTACGCAGATTCTTTCCATCTGCATCTTCCTGGTGATCTACGGCAGAATGATTGAGGTGTATTTGGTGACCTCCATAGGTCCTATTCCCTTTGCCACGATGGTCAACCGGGAGTGGGGCTCCACGGGGCAGAACTACCTTCGCTCTCTGCTGGCCCTAGGCTTCCAAGCCTTTCTCATTATGATCTGCGTGGGTATCTATGCCGTGCTGGTGGAGGGTATCTCCACATCCGGCGACAACATATCCGCAGCCATCTGGGGCTGCATGGGCTATACGGTTCTGCTGTGCTACACCCTGTTCAAGACCGGCAGCCTTGCAAAATCCTTGTTCGGCGCCCACTAAAGGAGGTGTGAAACATTGGCTTATGTAACGATCCCGAAGGATCTGAGCCGGATACAGAGCAAGGTCCTGTTCGGGCTGACCAAACGACAAGTGATCTGTTTCGGAGCGGCGGCGCTGGTAGGCGTGCCGCTTTTCTTTTTGGCAAAGGCAAGCCTAGGGACTACCACGGCGGCGCTGTGCATGATCCTGGTGATGCTGCCCTTTTTTCTGTTCGCCATGTACGAGAAGAACGGGCAGCCGCTGGAGGTGTTCCTGGGCCATCTGATCCAGAACAAATTCATCCGGCCGAAGGTGCGTATCTACCAGACCAACAATCTCTATTCCGCCCTGGTACGGCAATCGGAGCTAGAAAAGGAGGTGAAGCGAATTGCAAGAAAAGGCGGAAAAACCGGCAAAGCGTAAGCTCACCCGTGCCGAGCGCAAGCAGATCGAGGCGGTGATCCAGCAGGCAAAGGGCGACGGAAAAGCCCATACCGTGCAGGACAGCATCCCGTTTCAGAATATATTCCCCGACGGCCTGTGCAGGCTGGAGGGCGGGACCTTCTCCAAGACCATTGCCTTTGAGGATGTAAATTACCGCCTGGCGGGGCCGGAGGACCAGCGGAGCATCTTTGAAAGTCTCTGCGACTTCTACAACGGCTACGATCCTTCCATCGGCGTCCAGGTCACTTTGGACAGCCGCAGCGGAGGCAGCGCCGCCGATGAAATGTTCGGTATCCGCAGACAGGGCAATGACCTGGATCCCATCCGGGACGAGGCGGTGGACATTCTGCAGATGCAGTATAAGCGGGGCAACAATGGCTATGTAAAAACCAAGTATGTCACTCTAACCATCGAGGCGGAGAACCTTCCGGCAGCGCGGGCGCGGTTTGCACGCATTGAAACCGACACCCTCAACCGCTTCAAGGTCATGGGGGCGGCAGCTCATGTGCTGGACGGAAAGGAGCGACTGGAGCTGCTTTACAACATCCTCCATCCGGAGGGAGGGCAGTTCGCCTTTGAATGGGACTGGCTCCCGGCCAGCGGCCTTTCGGTGAAGGATTTCATCTCTCCGTCCTCCTTCCACTTTGGAGAGACCCGAACCTTCCGCATCGGCAGGCGGTACGGGGCGGTGTCCTTCCTGCAAATCCTGGCGCCGGAGATGCACGACCGTATCCTCACCGACTTCATGGAGGCGGACGGGAATATCATGGTCACCATGCACATCCGGGGCATCAGCCAGAACGAGGCCATCAAAATGGTCAAGCGGAAAATCACCGACCTGGACGCCATGAAAATACAGGAGCAGAAACGGGCGGTGCGCAGCGGCTACGATATGGACATACTCCCCAGCGACTTGTCTACTTATGGCGGCGCGGCAAAGAATCTTCTCACCGACCTGCAATCCCGCAACGAGAGAATGTTCAACATGACCTTCCTGGTGCTGCACACGGCGGAGACCCGGCAAAAGCTGGAGATTGCCGTATCCCAGGCGGCCAGCGTCGCCCAGACCTACAACTGCCTTCTGACCAGGCTGGATTTCCAGCAGGAGGACGGGCTGATGTCCTCTTTGCCCCTGGGGCTCAACCGCATCAAGATCGAACGGAGCCTGACTACTTCGGCCCTGGCGGTGTTCGTCCCCTTTGTCACCCAGGAGGTGTTCATGGGCGGCGACGCCATGTACTACGGACTCAACGCCCTATCCAACAACATGATCCTGCTGGACCGCAAGCAATCCCGTTGTCCAAACGGCCTTGTGTTCGGCACCCCCGGCAGCGGCAAATCTATGAGCTGCAAGCGGGAGATCACCTTTATCATGTTGATGACCCAGGATAATGTCATCATCTGCGACCCGGAGGACGAGTATTCGCCCCTGGTGAAGCGGCTGGGCGGGCAGGTGATCCGGCTGTCCCCGTCCAGCACCGACTATGTGAACCCCCTGGACATCAACCTCAACTACTCGGACGAGGAGAACCCCCTGGCGCTGAAAAGCGACTTCGTGCTTTCCTTCTGCGAGCTCATCATGGGCAGCAAGACGGGGCTGGAGGCCATCGAGAAAACGGTCATCGACCGGGCGGTGCAGATGATCTACCAGCCCTACTTTGCCGCCCCCCGGCCAGAGAATATGCCTATCCTGGGCGACCTGATGAATGCCCTGCTGTCCCAGCACATCCCGGAGGCCGACCGGGTGGCCCAGGCGCTGGACCTGTATGTAAACGGTTCGCTGAACTTCTTCAACCACCGCACCACCGTGGACATCTCCAACCGTCTTGTCTGCTTTGAAATCAAGGGCCTGGGCAAAAACCTGAAAAAGCCCGGGATGCTCATTGTTCAGGATGCGGTGTGGAACACCGTCACCATCAACCGGGCCATTGGACGGTCTACCTGGTATTTCGTGGACGAGTTCCACCTTCTACTGAAGGAGGAACAGACCGCGGCATACAGCGCCGAGATTTGGAAACGGTTCAGAAAATGGGGCGGCATCCCCACCGGGGCGACCCAGAACCCCAAAGACCTGCTTTCCTCCCCGGAGATTGAAAACATTCTGGAGAACAGTGATTTCATCTATATGCTCAACCAGGCGGCAGGCGACCGGAAGATACTGGCGGAGCGGCTGAACATTTCGTCGGAGCAGCTTGCCTATGTGACCAATTCCGAGCCGGGTCACGGGCTGCTGTTTTTCAACAATGTCATTCTGCCCTTTGCAGATGACTTTCCGAAGGACACCGAGCTTTATAAATTGCTCACCACCAAGCCCAGCGAGGTAGAACATGAGGAAAGGATGGGATAAGGATATGGAACAGGAAAAGCTGTATGTCATCGAGGAAAAGACCTACGAGGCCCACATCGACGAGGAAGTGCATCTCTACGGACTGCTCCACCAGCTGGCCTTCCTTGCCGGAAAGATCAAGGACCGCCGGGATATGGAGAACCTGATCGACACTGCCCGGCGGTATGGCGAGATCGCCGACCAGATGTTTGACCGCTGGAGCATCCCTGGCCGCTACCTGGTGTTTGGCGACAAGGCCGACCTTTCCCGACTGAAGGCCCTGGAACTGTGCGAGCTGGACGCCTTCTATGTGGACTGCGAGGACGACGAGGATCAGCCCCATGCCTGACCGCCTCACCCATGTCAGCCTCTTTTCCGGCATCGGTGGGCTGGACCTTGCGGCAGAGGCGGCGGGCTTTGAAACGGTCTGTCAATGCGAGTGGGCGGATTACCCCTATTCCATCCTGCAAAAGCATTGGCCGGATGTGCCGAAGTTCCGGGACATCACCACATTCACGAAGGAGGCGTTTTTTGAGAAAACAGGACTTGAAACAGTCACCATCATTTCCGGCGGCTTCCCCTGTCAGCCCTTCTCCACCGCAGGAAAGCGGCGGGGCTTTGCGGATGAACGCTACCTGTGGCCGGAAATGTGCCGCGTTATTGCCGAACTGCGGCCCCGTTGGGTGCTTGGGGAAAATGTTGCTGGCTTCATCAATATGGGGCTCGACAAAACGATTTTTGACCTGGCAAAAGCGGGATACGCTGTTCTCCCATTCGTATTTCCGGCTTGCGGCGTCGGCGCATGGCATGAGCGCCAGCGAACTTTTATCGTCGCGGCTGATGTTTCCCACACCCCTTGCCTCCGACAAATCCACGGGGCGGGACGCTGCCAACCTGGATGTGTTCCTGTCGGACAATGGGATATTCCGCAAGCGGAACAAGGATGGGTCGATTTGGAGCCTGTCCCTGTCGGCGGCGGTGTTCTATCTGACCCCGGCGGCATCGGAGGGCTACCGCTCTACACTGAAACCGGCGGCCTTCCGGGACAAATCCCCATCCTCCAACCTGTCGGCCCAAGTGATCCGGCAGGAGCAGCCTCTTTCCGAGAAAGCGGCGCTGAACCCGGACTGGGTGGAATGGCTTATGGGATTCCCCACGAAATGGACGGACGCATCCTATGGCGTGCCGAGCCCGAAGGAGTCCCCCGCATGACCGAGGACACCGACAACCGGGCGCTGCGGCTGAAAACCCTGGGGAACGCGGTCTGCCCGCCCCAGGCCTATCCCATTTTCCAGTACATTGCCATGATCGAAACCGGGGCCTGTGTCAACATCTGCCCCTATGGAACAGGAGGTGACACACCTTGAAAGAATGGAAAGCCCCCGAAAAGACCTGCTAATGAAAGTCAAGTAGGAATTTCAAGATTTCAATTCAGAAAAAAGGCCACACGAAACCAGACCGCTGAGCGCTCTAAAATTGAAACGGCGGTCGGCCAGAGAGGTGTTCAGTATGAGATCAGATCCGCGCCAGTGTGTTTAGATAAGCAGTTACCGAGGCGTAGTAGATACGCAGGAACTTGTTGGCAGAAGCCATCATGTAGACCTTGTAAGGCTTTCCTTCGGAACGCTTTTTGTCCATGAATTGGTACACGGGTTCGTCCAAAGGGGCGCTTTGCAGATAAACGCCCATCACAAGGAACAAAGTCCTGCGCAGAGCGGCGGAACCCCGTTTGGAGATGCTGCGGCTGTGTATGTCCATTTTGCCAGACTGGCAAGGAGGTGCGTCAATGCCAGCAAAGGCAACCAAAGCCTTTTTGGAGTGGAACCGGCGCACATCGCCAATTTCAGCCATGAGCTGCGGACCGAGCGTAGAACCAACGCCGAACATTTCCATGACCACGGGATATTCGGGCAAGGAAGCGGCCAAAGACTGCATCTCCTGTTTGAGTGCGGCGAGTGCAGCAGAGGTTGCCTTAAGCTGCGCAATTGCCTGTTGTACTAAGAGCTTGGTTGTCTCATTTCGGGGCATAACGCCAATGCAGCTTTGCGCTTTGGAATGAATTTCAAACGCCTTCTCCTGACTGAAATAGTACCCATGCTTTCTGCACCATTTCAGGTATCTGGCAGAAAAAGATTTCAGGGACAATGTTGAAACGCACTGGCAATGCCAGAAGGTCGAGACAAAATCCACCCATTTCTCACTTCCATCGGCACGGGGGGAGCTATTGAACAGTCGATTGACCTCCGGGAATATGGCATCCAGCAAGGAAATCAGGTTGTTTTTCAACATGGTTTGTACCTTGGAATATTGCTGGTACTGCCGGTAGCAGTTTTTCAAAAGCAGCCGGGTATCTTCCTCCGGGACATACCTGGGCAGCGTAAGCCAGTGGTCAAGCCCGTAGTTGGCCAGCTTCACAGCGTCCTTCTTGTCTGTCTTGGCTCGTCTTAAACTGTTGTTCCCGTAGTCATGTACCAGCATTGCATTGACTACGGAGACATAAAGCCCTGCATCGTGGAGCAGCCAAGCCACTGGTGTATGGTAATTGCCCGTGGATTCCATGACCACACGGGTCTCGCCGTCCAGACTTTTGAGCAGCTTTGCCAACTCGCTTAGTTCACTGGCGGTGTGCTGCACTTCAAAGGGGGAAATCACCACCTCTCCGAAGGGGCGCATGACGGCAATCATGCTTTTTCCTTTGGAAACATCGATGCCAACGCAGTTCATTTACATTCCTCCAATACCAAGAATCTGCAACCGGAATCCATCTTTTCTCGCTGCCGATTCAATCTATTGTGTGACGCGAACTCCCCGGCATCCGGTGGTTCAACCTGCTCAAATCGAACGCTGCAACAAGAGGATGACTGACAGTCTTTCCGGCGGACATAGAAGCCCAAGGAGGCGATGGTCAGCCAGTTGCTCCTCTCATTGTAGCTTAGGCACGAGATGGAGGGAAAGCCGGACTGGCTGCCCGGCTTTCCTGTCCAAATATATTGTAATAGGAGGCGCAGAAGATGACCCGTGACGGGGCGGTATCCGTCAATCTGGTCACGGGCGAGACTACCTATCCCTCTGACCGGACGCCGGAGCAGGACCATTCCGCCTCCGGCGACACGGCGGGCGCCGCTGGAAAAGCGGTGGATCGTGCGGAACTGCACCGGGAACAGGCAGCAGCCAAAAAGAAGCGCCGGAAACAGCGCAGGGCCTATCGGGAGGGCGAGGCGGCAGCGGGCCGCCCATCCTCCCGATTGCAGTTTTCCGAGGCGGACCAGGCCAAGCCGGAACTGCAAGGGGCCATCCAAAAGTCGGACAAGGCGGCGGAGCGGCTGGACGCGGCAAAGGCTGCTGTTCCGTCCAAACCGCCATCCCCCCAGCATACCAATCCGCTGTCCCGCCCCATTCAGGAGGCGGGCGCCGCCATCCACGGCAAGGTCCGGGAGGTGGAACAAGAAAATTCCGGCGTCCAGTCGGGCCATCTGGGGGAACGCAGCTTTGAGAAGGCTGTGGGCTACGGAAACCGCCGTATCCAGAACTGGCGGGCGGAACGCAAGCTGAAACCCTGGCGGGACGCGGCAAAGGCGGAGCAGGCGGCGGTCAAGGCCAATGCGGATTTCTACTATCGGAAAGCCGTGGCAGAGAACCCCCAGCTTGCATCCAATCCCATCTCCCGTCTGTGGCAGAAACGGAAGCTGCAAAAGCAATATGCGGCGGCGTACCATGCGGCGGGCAAGACCGCCCAGGCCGGGAAAACAGCGGAGGCCACGGCAAAGGCGGCCAAGAAAACCGCCCAGGAGTCCAAGCGCACCGCCCTTTTCTTGAAACGGCATTGGAAAGGCGCGTTGATCGTGGGCGGCATCGGCCTTCTGCTGGTGATGCTGCTGGGCTCCCTGCAATCCTGTTCCTCCATGTTCGGCGGCGGTGTGTCCAACATCATGGCGTCCTCCTATCTGTCCGAAGATGCCGATATGCTGGCGGCGGAAGAAGCCTACTGCGCCAAAGAAGATGAATTGCGGGAGTACCTGGACACCTACGAGGCCACCCACGACTATGACGAGTATCACTTCGACCTGGACGAGATCGAGCATGATCCCTATGTGCTGATCTCCATTTTGTCAGCACTCCATGAAGGGGTGTTCACCATCGACCAGGTACAGGGCGACCTTCAAACCCTCTTTGACAAGCAATATATCCTCACCGAAACCGTGACCACGGAGACCCGCTATCGGACGGAAACAAGGACGGACAGCGAGGGCAACACCTATACGGTTCGGGTGCCCTATACCTGGACCATCTGCACCGTCACGCTGGAAAACTTCGACCTCTCCCATGTGCCGGTCTACATGATGGGCGAGGAACAGCTTTCCTTGTACGCCACCTATATGTCCACCCTGGGCAACCGCCCTGATCTGTTCCCGTCCTCCGGGTATGTGAACAAGTACATTGAGAACCCGCCCACCGCCTGGGAGATTGCCGCTGAATACCTGACGGACGAGCGGTTCAACACCCTTATCACCGAGGCGGAAAAATACCTGGGATACCCTTATGTGTGGGGCGGCAGCAGCCCCAGCACCTCTTTTGATTGCAGCGGCTTCGTCAGCTATGTGCTGACCAACAGCGGCCTGTGCAATACCGGGCGGCTGGGTGCTCAGGGGCTCTACAACATTTCCACCCCGGTATCCGACCCCCAGCCCGGCGACCTGGTGTTCTTCGTGGGCACTTACGACACAACTGGCGTATCTCATGTAGGCATCTATGTGGGCGACGGGATGATGCTGCATTGCGGCGGCCCCATCCAGTATTCCAACCTGAACACGAGCTACTGGCAGTCCCATTTCTACGCATACGGCAGACCGCCGTACAACTAATGGAGGTGATGAAGCATGAATATGGTTTCCTATGGGGGCGGCGCCAACAGCACCGCCCTTTTGATTGGTCTGCACCAACACCGTATCCCGGTGGACCTGATCCTCTTTGCGGATACGGGGGCAGAACATCCCCACACCTACGCCTATCTGGAGGTGATGGACCGCTGGCTGAAGGACCACGGGATGCCGCCCATTACCAGAGTGTATAAGACCACCCGTGACGGGAAACGGCTGACGCTGGAGGATGAATGTCTGCAAAGTTGCAGCCTTCCGTCCATCGCCTACGGCTTCAAGCGGTGTTCCCTGAAACACAAGATCGGGCCGCAGGAAAAGTTCTGCAACCATTACCCAACCTGTCAAAAGTCGTGGGCGGCGGGCAAACGGGTGGTCAAGTTTATCGGCTACGACGCGGGCGAGGGCTACCGCAGCGACAAGGTGCTGCTGGGGGACCTGGCCGACCGAAAATACAGCAAGTGGTATCCCCTGATGGAATGGGGATGGACGCGGGACGATTGCATCTGGCAGATCGAGGCGGCAGGGCTGCCCCAGCCGGGAAAATCGTCCTGTTTTTTCTGCCCCAGCATGAAACCCGACGAGATCACCGCCCTGCGGGAGCAGCATCCCGATTTGTTCCGCCGCGCCCTGGCGCTGGAGGACAACGCCCGGCAAAACCTGAAAACGGTCAAGGGCCTGGGGCGGAACTATTCCTGGAGAGAACGATTTGGAAAGGAGTTTTGCACACATGGCAACGGTTGAGAAAATCCGCAAGGACATTGAAAAGACGAAGGAGAAGATTTCCACCCAGCAGAAGCGCCTTCGGGAGCTGGAAGCGCAACTCACCGAGGAAGAAAACCTGGAGATTGTCCGCATGGTCAAGGCCGTGCGGATGGACAACAAGGAACTGACCGCCTTCCTGAAGGCCTACGCCAGCGGCCTGATCACCCTGCCCGACGGGATGATGGAGGCGGAGGCAGCGGCGGACCCTGACGACGAGGATATGGAAGGAATGGAGGACGGCGAAGATGAAGCGTAACAGAGTTTTTCGCCTCTTGGCGTCCCTGACGGTGGTGGTCCTGTGCATGACCGCCTTCTCCGTCACCGCCTTTGCGGGCGGCGGGGATGGCGACTATTACACCGGGGAACCCGCCGAGACGACCCTGGAACCCACAGAGGAACCTGCTACCGGAGGCATGGAGCCGGAGGGGCAGCCTCTGACCCCGGAGGGCAACGCTACGCTGGTGGACGATTATTACGGCGACAAGCAGCTTATCACCGTGACCACGAAAGCGGGCAACTATTTTTACATCCTGATCGACCGGGCCAACGAGGACAAGGAGACCGCCGTTCACTTCTTGAACCAGGTGGATGAAGCCGACTTGATGGCGTTGATGGAAGATGGACAGACGGAGGAAAAGCCCGCTGCTTGTACCTGCGCCGAGAAATGCCAGGCCGGTGCGGTGAATACTGCCTGTCCGGTCTGTGCGGCGAATATGAGCGAGTGCGCCGGAAAAGCGCCGGAGGTGGAGCCGGAGCCTGAACCGGAGCCGGAGAAGGAGTCCGGCAGCAGCGGCGGCGCCCTGGTGCTGATCCTGCTGCTGGCGGCTCTGGGCGGCGGCGGAGCCTTCGCCTACATCAAGTTCATCAAGCCCAAGCAGGGTGCAAAGGTCAGCGCCGACCCGGACGACTATGAGTTCGAGGACGAGGAATACGAAAACGAGGATGTTCCTGAACAAGAAGAAAAAAATAATCGCCATCCGTTGGATGGCGATTAAAAATCGACTTAGATATAAGGTGAGAGTGTTCGAACAACATAGTCGTACCAATTTTTAGAGGCATTTCCATATTCATAGTGGATTTTCGCGTCATGAATAGCCTCACGGAGTTGCCAAGTTTTGTAGCTAGAGGGATTGTTGCAGTACTCATCAATTAAATCGATAGAATTTGTTACTGTATAACCAGACATATCAGCACCTCCTTAAAGTTTTATATATTATATCATGGAATCCAATTTTTGAAAATAAGGAGCCGAAATGAAATTAGTTATAACTGAGAAGCCAAGTGTAGCAAAGAGCATCGCATCGGCCCTGGGTGTCACATCCAGGGCCGATGGCTATTTTGAGGGCGGTGGCTGGCTCATTTCCTGGTGCATCGGGCATCTGGTCGGGCTGGCGGATGCGGCCGCCTACGATGACCGCTACAAGAAGTGGCAGTATGAGGACCTTCCCATCCTGCCCACCCCCTTCCGCTATGTAGTGTCCGAGGAAAAGGCCGCCCAGTTCCACATTCTCCGTTCCCTGATGGAACGTCCCGATGTGACAGAGCTGGTCAACGCCTGCGACGCGGGACGCGAGGGTGAGCTGATCTTCCGGCTGGTCTATGAGGCTGCCGGATGTTCCAAGCCTTTCTCCCGCCTCTGGATTTCTTCGATGGAGGACGCGGCGATTCGGGAGGGCTTTGCCGATCTGCGTCCTGGCGCAGACTATGACCCGCTGTATCAGTCGGCGCTTTGCCGCCAAAAGGCGGACTGGCTCATCGGCATCAACGCGAGCCGACTGTTCTCCGTCCTCTACCACCGCACCCTGAATGTGGGGCGGGTACAGACGCCCACCCTGGCGATGCTGGCAGACCGGGACAGCAAGATTGTCCTGTTCCGCAAGGAGAAATACCATCATGTGCGCCTGGTGCTGGACGGAGCCGAGGCGGTCAGTGACCGTATTGTTTCCACGGAGGACGCCCAGGCCATCCGGGACGCCTGTGACGGGCAGCGGGCCGTGTGTGCATCCGTGGTGCGGGAGAAAAAGACGGAAAAGCCGCCCAAGCTGTATGACCTGACCGCCTTGCAGCGGGAGGCAAACCGGGTGTTTGGCTACACGGCCAAGCAAACCCTGGACTACGCCCAGTCGCTCTATGAAAAGAAGCTGCTGACCTATCCCCGAACGGACAGCCGGTATTTGACGGTTGACATGGCGGAGGCCGCCTCCGTGGTCCTGCATCTGGCGGCGCGAGTGCCGCCCTTCGACGCCTGCCCGGAGTTTTTCCCCGATGTTCTGGCGCTGGTGAACGACAAGGAGGTATCCGACCACCATGCCCTGATTCCCACCCTGGAGCTGGAAAAGGTGGATGTACCTGCGCTGCCTGTGGGCGAGCGAAAAATCCTTCTGCTGGTCTGCTGCAAGCTGCTGTGTGCGGCGGCGGAGCCTTTCGTGTATGAGGCGGTCACGGCCACCTTTGACTGCGGTGGACATACCTTCACGGCAAAGGGAAAGCAGGTGCTTTCCCAGGGCTGGCGGGCCATCCAGGAGGTGTTCCGTTCCTCCCTGAAGGAGAAGCCGGAGGATGAAGATGCCGTGGACGTCCTTCCGGCCTTGGCCGAGGGACAGGTCTTTGAGCCGGTCTCCGCCTCCGTCACCGAGCACTTCACTTCGCCCCCCAAGCCCTACACGGAGGACACCCTTCTGTCGGCCATGGAGAATGCGGGCAAGGAAAATATGCCGGACGAGGCAGAGCGCAAGGGCCTGGGCACCCCGGCGACAAGGGCGGCCATCATTGAAAAGCTGGTGTCCGGCGGATTCGTGGAGCGCAAGGGCAAGAACCTGATCCCTACAAAAGCGGGTGTCAACCTGGTCACGGTGCTGCCGGAACTGCTGACCTCTCCCAAGCTCACAGCGGATTGGGAGCAGCGGTTGAACGAGGTGGCAAAGGGCCAGGCGTCGCCGGAGGACTTCATGGACGGGATCGAGGCGATGGCGGCGGAGCTGGTGCGGAAATACTCCCACATTTCCGAGGATGGGCAAAAGCTGTTCCAGCCGGAGAAGGAGACGGTGGGCCTCTGCCCCCGCTGCGGTAAGCCGGTCTATGAGGGCAAGAAGAATTTCGCCTGTTCGGACCGGGCCTGCCAGTTTGTCATGTGGAAGAATGACCGTTTCTGGACCAGCCGCCGCAAGGAAATGACCCGGAAGATGGCAGCCGACCTTCTGAAAAAAGGCCGCACTTCCGTCAAGGGGATGTGGTCGGAGAAGAAAGGTTCCACCTATGACGCCGTGGTGATCCTGGACGATACCGGCGGCAAGTATGTCAATTTCAAGCTGGAGTTTCCCAAACGAAAGGATGGTGTGCATGGCAAAAAATAAAACCGAGGTCAACTTCATGGAGTATTTGAAGCCGCTGCTCCCCGCAGGCGGTGACGCAAGCGAACTGGAGGCAGCGGCCCAGGCGCTGGCCGGACTTTCCCCGGAGAACCGTGATCTTCTGGCCGCTGTCCAGGAGTCGCCTTATCGCCTGACCACCCTGGAGCAGTTCCGGGAGTTTCCCGCCAACACCGAGTATTTTGTCCTGGAGCCCAACATCAGCAAGGTGGAGGATGTAGGGTGGCGCTATCTGGCGCAGCATTTGGACGTCCTTCTGCCCCCGGAGCTGCTGGACGCCATTGATCCCGTTCCTTTTGGCAACCATGCCATGCAGGAGGAACAGGGGTGCTTCACCAGTAAAGGGTATCTCACTCTCTCCGGCGACGAGTGGGAGCATGAGCGCCCCAGGGAGAGACAGACAGAGAAAAAGCCCTCCATCAAGGAGCGGCTGGAGCAGAGCCGGAAGGAATGTGCCAACCAGAGCAAGGCGCAGCCCCATCGGGAGAAGCCTGCGCCGGAGCGATAAGGAGGTGTCGCTATGCCCCATTATGACTATGACAAAGATTATCCCTTTGCCGCCTTTATCACCAACCTGGGCAAGTACAACGAGGGCGCCCTTGTGGGCGAATGGGTGAAGTTCCCCACCACGGCGGAGGAACTGAAAAAGGTCTTTGAGCGCATCGGGATCGGTGCGAAGGACGACTTCGGGCAGACCTATGAGGAATGGTTCATCACGGACTACGACTGCTATGTGGACGGCCTCTATGACCTGTTGGGCGAGTACGCCAACCTTGACGAGCTGAACTACCTGGCCTCCAAACTGGACGACATGAGCCAGGATGAATACGAGCGGTTCCAAGCGGCCATGGAGATCGGCGACCATACGGGCAGCATCCAGGAGCTTATCAACCTGACGGAGAACCTGGACTGCTACGACATTTATCCTGACATCCACGACCACGACGATCTGGGCCGGTATTATATCGAGGAACTGGACGCCATGCAGGTGCCGGAGCATCTGCGCAACTACATCGACTATGAGGCCTACGGGCGGGACATCGCCCTGGAGGAAAGCGGCCAGTTCACCGACCTGGGCTATGTGCGGGATACCGGGGACAGTTTCCATGAGTATTACGATGGTGAGCGCGGCAGCATCCCGGAGGAATACCGAGTGATGACCTTCCAGGATGACATCCCCGAAGAAGAAATTTCGGAATGGGCCATGGACCTTGCCTACGATATGGACGAGTTTTTCCGGCAGCACGACCCGCAGTATGCCGCCGAGCACCCGGAGGAACATGCGGCAAAGGAAGAAATCTACGAGAACCTGATGGCTGGACGCATCTCCGCCCTGGACGAGAAGCTGGCCGCCCTGGGGCAGACCCAGGAGGACTATCTGCCTTCGGAGATCGAGAAGTTCAAGGACGCCACTGGCTATGAGGAATTTCTGGATGTGGACCCCCAGGCGATCCGGGAGGCCATCGAAAACCCGGATCAGTCCCATGTGGACGAGATGCTGGCCTTTGCGGAGCAGGCAAACCGGGAGCATGAGGCGGAGTTGTACGGGCAGCAAGCGGCGCCCACCCCGGACGACCGGGAGACCGGCGAGACGGTGCGGACTCCCAGGGGCACCTTCCATGTGACGGATATGAGCCGGGAACAGATGGAGGCGGCCGGATACGGTTTCCACCACGAGTCCGAGGACGGAAAGTATCTTATCATGGCCAACGGCAGCCGCGCCTTTGCCATCCCCAGCGGAGAGGCCCCCGAACATACCGCGCCGGAGAAGCTGACCGTTCTGGTGGTGGAGCCCATGAAGGCGCCCTATGTGAAGGAGATCGACCCCGGCCTCCATGCGCTGCAAGCGGAGGTGGGCGGCGACATTGCCGCCTCCTATCCCTTTGACGATCCGGTGGGGCTGGTGCTGAACGACGAAGGCAAGCTCATTGGTCTGGACCTGAACCGTTCCCTCCGGGACGAGCATGGGGAGATTTACGACATCGTGGCAGGCACCTTCCTGGTGGTGGGCCTGGGGCCGGAGAGTTTCGCGTCCCTGCCCCCGGACATGATCCAGAAGTACACCGAGCAATTCAAGCGGCCGGAGCTGTTCGCCAGCATCAACGGGCAGATCGTATCCGTTCCCGTGGAGCCGGACAACCCGCTGCGCACGGCGGAAATGACCCTGGAGGATGACTATGGGATGATCGACGGGATCATCAACAACGGCCGCCGTGGTGAGGAATTGGAAAAAGCCCAGACCGAGGTGCGCAGGACCACGCCGGAGAAAAAGCCCTCCATCCGGGAGCGGCTGGAGGACGCAAAACGGGAGTGTGGGTCACGGAAAGGCCCGGACAAGCCTGCCCCGCAGAAGAAGCCCCCGGAACTGGGTGACCTATGAGCCGGAGCAAGAAATGGCGTCTGGAATGGTCGTTCTTCCTGGGCGAGAACGGCAGACGCCAGTATAACAAGCTATGCAAGGGCTGTGTCCATCCCTGCAAGCAGAGTTTCCGGGCGGTGGTGGTGTCCTGCCCGCACTATCTTTCTCGCCGCTCTAAAAAGTGCGGGAATTAGGGTTCAAAATGGGCCAAGAAGCCGTCTGTGGCGGCTTTTCCGTGTAGGGGCAGTATGATTTTTCATGTAAGGCGTTTCTGCATTGAAAAACGCCGGATTTTCACCTTTTAGCAAATAAGAAAGGAGCGCCGTCATCGGATCAAAGTGGTCCGGTGGCGGCGCTCTTTTTCTTTTTGGTTCTTTATGCCAAATAAAGGCGCAAATTGTATTCGTTAGTAGGAAACTTATGGTACAATATAAATGACATTAGTTCCCTTAACACATTTTTACAAAGAGAGGGATTATATATGATAATTTATAAGCTTAAAATCATTAATTACAAATTATTTCAAAATATTACCATCGAAATGAATGATGATATTAATATTTTTGTTGGAGAAAACGACTCGGGTAAAACCACTATCTTAGAGGCATTGTCTATGGTCCTAACCGGAAAAATAAATGGTGGCAGTATAATGAATCGCCTTAACCTTGATTGGTTTAATGCAACAGTCCGTACCGAGTTTAAACAAGCAATCGAAAATGGTCAGACACCAGAGTTACCAACTATTGAAATTGAAGCATATTTTTCTGGGGTTACTGATGAGCAAATTGCCATAAAAAATTTCAAGGGTACAAACAATTCGCTTCACGAAGATATTGAAGGCGTCAAATTGGAGATTGTGTTTGATTGCCAGTATGCAACCGCATATAAGCAACTCCTGGCTGAGCATAAAATAAAAGATATTCCTGTTGAATACTACAAGGTAAATTTTAGATCCTTTGCCAATCCAGACTACTATGTTTCAACTACCTCTAAAAAGGTGGCCTGTATCGATACGACAAAAAAAGATTACGGCCCCGTATTAAATCGGTTTGTTTCAAGTGGCATTAACGAATATCTTACCGAAGAAGATATGACGGAATTGCGCCATGCCTATAGATCTAATCGACATGAATTTACGGGAAATCAAGCTGTAATTCGGCTCAACCAAAAACTTCAAGAAAGTCATAGCTTTGATGGGAAAAAAATTAGTATTAACTTAAGAGAAAGTGGGATTGACGAGTGGAAAAGTGATATGTCTGTTTCCCTAGACGGTATCCCACTTGAAAATTCGGGATTTGGAACCCAGAATATGTTTAAGGCTGAACTTTTTTTGCTGCAAAATACTGATGTTGACATTTTAATAATTGAAGAACCGGAAACTAATCTTTCATATAGCAACATGGCAATTCTAATCTCTAAATTATCAGAAAAAACAGGAAAGCAGCTGTTTATATCCACCCACAGCAGTTTTGTTGCCAATAAACTTGGATTACAATGTCTACATTTGGTGTCAGATGGAAGAACCGTGCCATTCAAAAACTTAAGCCAAGATACATATGACTACTTCCTTAAACTGCCAGGTTATAACACATTAAGAATTTTACTGGCTAAACGTGTAATTCTAGTTGAAGGTCCTGCTGATGAACTAATCATACAGCGAGCCTATATAGATAACTACGGAAAGCAGCCGATTGAGGATGGGGTTGATGTGGTTTGTGTGGATAGCTTGGCATTCCAGCGATATTGTGAACTTGCATCTCTCATAAATAAACCGTTAACTATCGTGACCGATAATGATGGAGATGTTGAGGCGGTTCAAACTCGCTATCAAAAATATGGGAAACTGGTAACCCTTTGCATCGAGGCTAATAACGCTTTGAACACATTGGAACCTTCTGTCTTGGCTGTAAATTCTGAAAATTTTGAAACCTTTAAAACTATCATTTATCACGGACGTGATATTAGAACGATGGATCGAAACAGCATACTTAATTTTATGACTAATAACAAAACAGAGTGGAGTATGCGTGTATTTGTAAGCAATCAAAAGGTGAATTATCCTTCATACATTTTAAAGGCAATTGGCAAATGATAATAAATACAGGATGTTGATAATGAACAATCAAGTTATTTTTGCGGCAGCAGGCAATGGAAAAACATATTCTCTATGTGCTAAAGCAAAAGCAGCAATAAGTGCTGGAACGAAATATGTTCTTTTGATTTCATATACCAATGAAGGAGTTCGTTCTTTAGAGAAAGAATATAAAAAACAAAATTGTGGTGTGCTTGACGAGCGAGTAATATTCAAATCTTGGTATAGCTTTCTGCTTTCAGAGTTTATTAAACCGTATCAATGTTCACTAAGATTAAATAATAAAATTTACAAAAAAGAGGCTCCGATTACTATTCCAGAAAACTTTATTTCATCTATTGCCTTCTATATTACGGGATCAATACCTGCATGGTACAAGCAGACCCATTTGCAATATTTTTTGAACAGCCATGGAGATATTTACCCTGATAGAGTTAGCCATTTAGCGTATTTGTGTAATGAACATTCAAATGAAAAGCCAATTGCTCGGATGGAACAAATTTATTCACACATATTTATCGATGAGCTTCAAGATTATGCCGGATGGGATCTGGAGATTATACAACTTTTGTTTAACTCACAAATCTCATTGTCAAGTGTAGGCGATTATAAGCAAGCAACGTACAGAACAAATAATTCGCCAAAAAATAGACAGTATCGAGATGAGAACATACGAAATTTTTTTCTTCATATTCAACAAATGGGTCTTTGTTCTGTTCTGTATGCAAATACAACAAGGCGGTTCAACTACGAAATATGCAATTTTATCAATACAATACACAATGATTGCGATGCGATAGTTGTTCCAGATCCACTGCTAAAGAATGCTCCCATTCCTGAAAATAGTGGGGTTTATATAATAGATTACAAATACCTTAATGATTATTGCGAATATTATCACCCTACTATTTTGCGGTACGATAAACGGACTCAAATACCATTCAATTGTATGGATTGTGATGTGTTCAATTATGGTGGATCCAAAGGAGCAACATTTGAAAGAACGGTTATCGTTCCTGTAAGTACAACAATTCCGTTTATAGAAAGACAGGAGAAGATTTCATCAAAACAGACACGATCAAAATTCTATGTTGCATGTACAAGAGCAAAACACAGTGTGGTTTTTGCTATGTATGATCCGAAAGAAACGAATCTGTTTAAACTTACCGAAATGCAGTTTTCTGATAAAGTTATACCTGTACTCAAGTTTGTAAAATAAATAATAATACATTGTCTAATCTTCGCTTAATCTAAAATTGGTTTATTTATATCTAGGGAGCGTGAGTGTATGTCGTGTAGTAATAAGATTTTTGCGTATATATTTGATAGTGGCAGGATTGGAAGCAGTTTTTATGGAGAAGCTGTTTTTGAAAACATGCTTAAAGGCAAAGAATTATCAAAAAATTCAGATAAAATAATAGTTTCCCTTGGAGATATTATTTTTAGAAAAAGCTATATAGATATTGAGCCATACATCATAAAAGATGAATATTGCACTATAGATTTTGATTCATTAGCCACCGACCAACAATTTAAAGATTTTCCGTTTTGTTGGATTGTTGAAGATCTTTCAGTTGATATAGCTCAAGCAATTGACAAAAGATTAAAAGAGTCTATGCAGGGATATGTTGGATTGTCACGCATAGATACAACAAACACTTCGGAAAGGAAGCAATTCTGGAAAGATATGATAAGAAAATTCTCTATTTTGGGAGAAACCATCACATGTTTCCAGAATCCTGAACTAACTGGGCCGTTTGGCTATTTGGAAGCTGCCACCAAACTTGGATATAAAGTAGAATATAATGAGAGTTCAGAATACTCCCCAATTGAAGACTGTGAAGCACTGCAATCTAGCCACATCAAGACAGATGAAAATTTGAAAGTCACGCCACAAAAAGGGAAAGATATTGACCGAGATTTGCTTACATTAAATTTCGCTATTAGAGATGAACTTCAAATATCAGGAGCACTGATTTGGAAATCCATAAACGCCTTAGATAAAATTTGTTTTTCTGAAAGTTACGTATCGAGTGGCCATTTAGTCGAGTACCCATTCTTGACGCTATATCATGCATCACAAGGTGTGGAGAGAATCCAAAAGGCCATAATAGAATTGGTTTGCAAAAGAGATCATATCAAAGAAAGTGAAAAAGAAAGCATTTATAATTTGTTAATGAGTCATGCCCATGAAGGATTAAATAATTGGATTGAAAGCAAAGAAGGGATAAGATTTAATTCTAATTGTAAAAAGCTAATTGGAATACTTACACGATTCTACGGTACCGTAAGATATGCAAGATATTCGGATGAAGGCTATACTCGCACAACTACCCTTGAGTATGACCTTTTAATGGAACTGAAAAGCAAAAAATGTACAGATGTCGATTCTGATATTAAAAACAATTTCGGAAACTATTTGGGGCAATTGACCAACACTTATTTTAAAGTGTTCAATCAACTGTGCTCTGATCTTAACATCTACGCATATGAACTGGAGTGCGATTCAGCAGCATTAATCGTATATAGCCATCAAGAGAAACCTCGAAATCTATATAAGGAGTTGACCATAAGACAAAGTGCAAAGAAGGAGCTATTCTATTGGCTCATGAAGAAAGCACCAGACTATCCTAAGTATTCTCTATCGTCAGAAGATGCACTAAAGGATGCGTTAGATTTTGATACAGAGATGATGGAACATTACTTATGCGATTTAATTTTCAACTCAGAAGATTGTCAAGATTACTTTGGAGAAGTCGATTGCCTTTATGATGAATTGTGCTCTCAAGATAAAGAAAAATGGAAAAAGAGAAAAGAGTTAATAGATTTTCTTATCGATAGGCACGGCACATTATTATAATCAGGCGTATCATAATCTGGATTAAAAGTCATGATAATTCCAATTCGTTTTCTTGCATCATTTTGAAATTTTGCCTAAGCAGCATATCCACATTCCGTCTATAGGTATCGTACCTCTTTTCCTCCCGCTGTATCTTCCGAAGTTCTGCTTGTAGGGCGGTCTTGCGGGCGGCGAGCCCATCCAGCTCCGCTTTCAGCTTTTCGACTGAAGGAAGTTTAGTGAGTCCGGCCTTCTTGATCTCCCTGGCTGCCGCCTCGAATAAGATGACCTCGCTCTCAAACCCACGCAGGAATTTTTCCTTATCCTTTGATGCCTTGTATTGGTCATAGACAGGTTTCAGCTTACGGTAGGTGTCGATCTGCTTTCTCAGGAGGGCAAGGTTAGCCATTCGCTGTTCCGTGTCCCGCAGGCCCTCCCTGGTGCGGATGGAGGCGGCGGAAACGGCATCGCACCGTTCCACCAATTCCTCATAACTGCCGATGCCGTGTTCGGTAAGAAAGTTCATGGTGGCAGCCGCTCGTTTCAGATTCTCAATGGTCGCCCACCGCTGGTATCCGGCGCTCTGCTGGGCCTTGATGTTGTTCTGAATGTCAATGAGCAGGCTGACTTTCCCGCTGCGCTGCTGTGGCTGCCTGGAAGGGCGGAGACCTCTGGCAATGCGGGAGACAACGGCTTCTTCCGTGTAATCGGCGCCCAGAGTTTTGAGCCGGGTGAACCGCTCTTGATCCGGCGCCCTGGCGGAGATATACTTTCCCCGCTTGATCTCGTATCCTTCCCGCTGCAACCGGGCAAGCAAATCTTCCAGGCTGGAAGACACGGGGATCAGACGGTCAATGGCGGCTTTCAGCTTTGCCTTGTAGCTGGTGCCGTTCTGTGCGGCTTGATGCTCAATGTAGCTCTTGCCCTTGTCCCGGCTGGGGATGATGACGGACAGGCCGTGCTCTCTGCACAGGCGGTCGCTGGCCCGGCGTATCTCATGGTAGCTGCGCTTGTTGGAATGGTAGTGCTTGTGGTCGGTAAAGCTGACCGCATTGAAAATCAGATGGTTGTGAATATGCCCCTTATCAATATGGGTGGTAAGTACAAACTCGTACTTGCCACCCAATATTTCTTTTGCCAACTGCATTCCAATCTCATGGGCTTCCTCGGCGGAGACCTCCCCAGGCTCAAAGGCTTGGATCAGGTGGCGGCCCAGGTGCGTGCCCTTGTCGATGGAATGGCGGCGTGTCCATTCAAATTCAATGTCGGCGGTTTCGGCGGCGCAGCCGAAGGAGGACACCAGCAGCTTCCCGTCCGTCTTGTCGGGATTGCAGATATAGTCAATGGCCGCTTTCAGCGTTGACTTAATAGGATGCGTCTTTGTAACTGCCATATCTGATCCAGCCTTTCCCGGATTTCCTCCATATCGGCCTGATAGGTGGGGCCTCCGGCGTTGACCCGCTTGGCGATTTGATTGATGTTCCGGCCAATGGCGGAAAGGAGCTTGTTCATCTCCTTAATGTCTCTGGTGTCCACATAAATGATATATCCGTCAATCGCCATCTTCCGCAGGTAGGCACCGATCCGCCTTGTCTGGAGCTGGGCCATCTTCTGTTCCATCAGTTCCTTTTCCTCGGGGGTCACATAAAACTTCACCTGGATATTCCGCTTCCTGTTTGCCATCGTGGTCACACCTCTTTTCGTGTCAGGGTTTGGGATGTTCCCAACAAGCATTTTTCGGGTTTAGGGGGGAGGGTTCCCTAAACCCAAAAATCGCAAGTGGGTACTCACTTGCTGTGCTTGCTATCGTTTCTCTCCAACCGTTTTTCCCTCTACTAATACTACAATTCACAACACCCCAAATGGCAAGCTGCAACGGAATTTCTGCAAAGAAAAACGCCGCAACCACCATAGGTTACGGCGTTCAACTATTCATCAGGAAATCAATCTTTTTCGCTTTCAACTTCTACCACTTCTTTTGCGGTAGCTGCCACAATCCGGAGTCCGGCATCGCTCATATTGTCCAAAAGCGTATCAAGCTGGCGGCGCTGCGTGGACTTCTCGGCCTCATTATCCGGGAAGAAAAACTGATCTACCGATATGTTGTAACGGGCAACAAGCTCATAGAAAATCTGGAGGCTTGGATGCTGCCCTTTATTCTCAATATTGGCAAGATAGCGCGGGGAAATGTACATCTCATCGCTTACTTGCTTGCGGCTTTCTTTGCGTTCTTTACGAGCCGCTTTAATTGCCGCGCCAAACGCCTTGAAGTCATATTTTGATACAGGTCTCTTTGCCATCTTAATTCACCCAATTACATTTTACGGTTCACCTTCTCTTTTAGATATGTTTACACAATTCCTATAGTTAGCTTAAATAATTCTTTATTTTCAATCAACACCTTGAAATGACAGGCCGGTGTAGTGGATTAGGTTTAAGATATAAAACAGGGCGAACTGCAAAGATTCATGCAGTTCGCCCTGTTTTATTGCTTATTCGGTTGTGATCAGTTATATCATCAAACACACAATAAGAATGAATTGGCCGTCCTCCACACCTGCTTCCAAGGTCCCATGATACCGCTGGGCAATCTCTCGCATACTAGGGAGGCCAAAACCGTGGGAAGTCTTTTCCTTCTTGGTGGTGGAAAGATCCGGGTTGATTTCTCCACCCATGGGATTCTCCAGACGCAACATAAGCAGGCCTTTATCCAACCTGCAACGGAGGATAATCTTTTTTGTCGCTGCGTTTTGTACGCCTTCGATGGCGTTATCCAAGGCATTTCCCAACAGAGCAGCTAAATCTGTATCTGTGACCGATAGCTCTTTGGGGAGGGTCACAGCAAAGTCTGCTGTGATTCCTTCCTGTTCCATAACTTCCGCCTTGGCTGAGAGTACCACATTGGCGGCCTCATTGTCACAAAATCGCTTGCTCCCTTGTAAAGCCGGGGAATTGGCCATCTGCTCCAGGTATCCAATTGCTCCTTGGGTATCTCTCTTTTTTAGTAGTCCTAAAATAACGGTCAGATGGTTTCGGAGATCGTGGCGCAAAGTCCGCACCTGGCGCTCCTGTTGCTGCAGGCCTTGGTAGTAGACCTCACGCAGCCCTGCTAATTGGCTGGCCCGCTCCAACCGCTCATGATCCGCCAGAATCAAGACAGCAGACAGCAACACGATGGATGTCAGCAATACAAAAGGCAGCACCACCAACCCCTGGTTCATAGCCAGCGTGTTCACGGCGGCAGATTCATATTTTTGGAAAGTCAGCAGTACCACGGCCACGAGTGCGCATAGCGGCATAGCCGCCAGGCCCAGCACTACCTGCCATAGCCGCCGGGAGAGGTGCACCTGTTCCTCTGGAAACCGACGTCGCAACACTAACCAGAGAATCCCAAAAATCGCTGTCCGCAACAGTCGTACCAGTAAGTCATAGAGCCGGTAGGAGTCCGGCACCACTACATAGGTATCCAGCAGAGCACATACGGACATCTCTAGGCAGAAGAAGATGATACAAACCGCCAGTCGGCCCGTCCAATCTCCCTTTGTTGATAGAAGAAACAGGAGAATGTACACCGGCAGAGTGTAGAGCAGGTTGGGGTCTCCCACCCAGATGACCATACCGCTGCTACCCGCCAAGGTCAAAAGCAGTAGTGCTTGCCAGAGTCGCCCCTTCCGAAGTTTCACAAAAGGTCGGCATAACTGATATAAGAAAAATCCATTAGCCAGAACACAAATCCACCAAAGCCCATAAAAGCAGTATTTCCAAAGAAATGCGCCCATTGATCATCCCTCCAGTTCCGCTCGCGCCAGTGCCAGAATCGCTGACTGCTGACACGAGCGACTTACTGGGAGCCGTTCTCCATTCCTAAGAACCACCTCGCCGCTTTCAATGCGGTCCACTGCACCAGTTCGAACCAAGTACCGCTGATGAACACGGACAAACTCTTTCCCAACTTCCGCTGCTACCACATCCAATTTGGCATAGAAAGTATAAATCCTCCCTTGTGTAACGCACTGAACTTGGCGACGATCAGATGCAAAATAGAGAATATTGGACATAGGAATTCGGTAGTAAGTTTCTCCGTTTCGACAGATATAGGCCCGTTCCAAATCCCGATATAATGCCGCCTGAGCCCGATTCAACACTGATTCTAACTGTTCCTGCTTAGGCGGCTTCAGCAGGTATCCCAAGGCACCCACACTGTAGCCATCAAAAACATAATCAGAATATCCGGTAACAAACACAAGTTGGAGCCCGGCGTCTGCTTCTCGAAGTCGCCGGGCTGTTTCCATACCGTCCATCTCGTGCAACTCCATGTCCAAAAATAGAACATCCAACTCGCCAGCATGATTCTCATACCAGCGAAGCAAAGTTTCTCCGGCAGAAAATTCAAAGAACTGTGCCTGCACCTTTTGGCGCTCCAAGATTCGTTCCAACATAGATCGAAGCACAAGGCGCGCGTCAGCCAAATCGTCACAGATCCCGATTCGCAGCACAGTCATCACCCCTTGTCATCATAACCATTTTCTCTGACGGAAACAAAATTGCTACGAGAGAATTCCTAGTTTATTGTATCACAAGGCGTTCTTTGCGTAAAACCAAACTTGACAGTGAACGGGCCATTCTTTACATGACCATCCGTATCTCTGTTAAATTTGACACGAAACGCTCCGCAGATGACATGGCCGTTTGCGATAAAACTCCATTTGCACGATACTGAATACAACAAGACATTGTCCTGTTCCAAGGCCTTTTGAGTGAAAGGAGTTTTATCATGCTGAGTGTCAAAGATATTCACAAATCTTATCAGGTGGGAAAGACCACCTATGAGGTTCTGAAAGGCGTATCTCTCCAAGTGGAAAAGGGAGAGTTTGTAGCCGTCATGGGTCCCTCCGGTTCCGGCAAGACCACCCTCCTGAATTGTATCTCCTGTTATATTCCATCAGACTCCGGCAGCATTTTGCTGGGAGATACGGAACTGGCCAGACTGAGGGAAGATGACCTGGCTCAGATTCGAAACCAACAACTGGGATTCGTGTTTCAGGATTTCTTATTGCTGGACGGCCTCACGGTCCGGGAGAACATTTTGCTGCCAGCCATTATTGGCGGAAGCATCAATTCCCAGGTGGAGGAGCGAGCCAACCAACTGTGCGATGTGTTTGGCATTGGTCATATCCGGGACAAATACCCGGCTGAGATTTCTGGTGGCGAGAAACAGCGAACCGCCGTGGCCCGAGCCCTCATCAACCGTCCCTTGTTGATTCTGGCCGACGAGCCCACGGGAAACTTGGATTCCAAGTCCAGCCGGGCGGTGATCCGCTCCTTTGAGCAGGCCAAGACATCTTTGGAGGCTACTATTTTCATGGTAACCCATGATTCTTTTGCTGCTTCCTTTTGTGACCGGGTAATTATTCTCCGGGATGGCGTGGTATGGCAGACTTTGGAGCGAGGCAGCACAGACCGCACCGAATTTCAGGACCGTCTGCTGGATGCCATCCGGGATATGGGGAAGGAGTGAGCCGTATGACCACCTTTTCTCAAGTTTATGCCACGCTACGGAGGAAAAACCGGGGGCGCTACGCACTGTTGGCAGGCTGCAGTTTCTTCTCTGTGCTGCTGATCACCGCCTATGCCTGTATGATGCGCGCCCCCACTATTCTCTCCGTTCTGCCCGAAGGGGGCGATTCCCGCAAACAAGTCACAATGATCTTTGTACTGGCAGTCATCGGTTGCGCCGTGTTCACCACCTATGCCGCTGGGCTATTTTTCCGGCAGAAGTCCCGGGAGACCGGTGCATTTCTGGCCTTGGGCGCTACTCGCCGCCAGTTACAAAGCGAGCTGGGAAAAGAACTGGCCCTGATTTCCTTGAGTTCCTGCGCCGCCGGGGCTATTTTAGGTGGGCCGCTTGCCTGGTGCGTATGGCAACTGTTTCGGTGCTTCTTGGTGGATTCCCAAGAAATGGTTTTGGCCTTTGACCCGGAAGCCTATCTGCTGTCGATTGCGTTCTCTGCGTATGTGGTGATAATGCTGTTCCTGTTGGGAAGCCGCTCTGTCCGCCGTACCAACATCATCGATATTGTCCAAGAGTCCCACACCTCCGAGCCCATCCGGGAAGTCAAACGGTGGTACGGCCCCGTCGGTATTATTCTGGTGGCTGTTGGTGCTCTGGCGGGGTATCTGATGCCCTCTTTCTTCATTCGGGTACTCTGTTGGTATCCGCCCTCTGTGGTGGGCGCAGTCTTTTATCTGCCCGCTCTTATCGGTATGTACATGATGTTGCTGCACACGGTGGTAAACGGTTGGCGGAAGCGTCACAAATACCGGGACATCATCGCTACCTCCATGATGAAATTCCAAGGTCGACAGACCGTGCGGAATATGCTGGTCATGACGCTTCTCATCGCCGGTGCTTATTTCGCCGCTTTCTATGCTCCCATGCTTTCTACCAACTCTGCCTACAGTTTTGCAAACCGCCCGGTGGACTTTGAGTACCACTGGCGCAACGATCAGAATCTGCCGGTGCAAAACGAGGTGGAGTCCTTGGCATCGGAATACGGTGTAGAGCTTACTTCTTGGGCGGAAGTCGGTGCTGCCACCTTGGGAGGCGACGGTACCGTCTCCATAGAGCAAGACAACGGAGCCATGGGTACCACTTATACCAAAGAGTATAGGGAGGTCGCTTCCGGGGCCACATTCTTCTCTGAATCTGCTTGGAACACCCTTACCGGCCAGAGTGTGGATATTGTACCCGGCACCTGCGCCAATGTCCTGGATGACGAAGGGGGCAGTAGTTATCTCTCTGGCGGCGATGTAACTCTGGTTACCAACATGGTCACCGGAGAAAGCCTGTCCGTCACCCCTGCGGAGCCCTTGAAGTATACCATGTTGCTGGGATGCTATGTACTGGACGATGCCGACTACAACACCATTACCGCAGGACTCACCGATCTCTGGCAGGAAACCTGGGTATTCTTCAATGTAGCAGATGTGGATGCCAGTTACCCCTTTGCAAAAGCCTTGTTCAACGAGATTGTAGATCGCTCTGGGGACGAAGTTATGCAGTTGGATGCCTATGATTTGGTGACCAAGATGTTGTCGGGTGAAGCAGGCGAAGCCTATGACTTTGATCGCGAGAATGTAGCTGACTATGGCTTCCCGGTTATTCAGCGAGAAGATCGGGACAGCACAGAGTTCCGAAACTACTGGCTCTATATGCCCCAGTTCCGTGTACTGGACCAGAATGACTTTGTTACTACTATGGCTGTATTTCTGATGTTGTTTATCTTTATCGCTCTGATCTGCTTTGCTGCGGTAATCGTCATTGCCTTCACTCGGTGCATGACCATCGCCCTTACCAATACACATGTCTATGATGATCTTCGTCATCTCGGAGCACCAAGATCCTATCTTTTCCGCTCCGTTAAGGGCCAGGTATCTAAAGTATTCTTGGTGCCTGCCATTGTCGGCACACTGATTATCGCGGCTTTCTACACCATGATTATGTACTTTAACGACAATCGTTTCACACCTGGTGAGTTGGCTGGAATGGGATCTTGTGCTGCTGTTGTGGTAGCATTGTCGCTACTACTCTACGGTGTATATCGTTTTACCAGAAAGAGTGTCTGCCATAGTTTGGGAATTTAATAAGTCATTAAACTTATACTGAACCCCAAAAGCCTCAACCACTGCCGTACGACGGCAAAGAAAAAAAGCCGTCGTACAGCAGCCCTTTGACACGCCCATATACCCAGCGGCGGCTTTGAACAATCAAGGCCGCCGCTCTTATTTTGCCTGAAGGAGGGTGATACCAAGACCGGCCGCCCAGAGAAGGAGCCGCCATGATAACAGCATTTAGGCAAAATCATATAGGCTTTACATTGTCAAAAAAAGCCTTCCTTTATCGCCGGGATGCTGTGGTCGTAAAGATGAACATACAATTCATGTAAATACCTTTTATAATTCCTTAACGCCTGTCCGCATCTTGCGGGCGGGCGTTTTTTGTCGTTTTTTCTGTTTTTCCGTCGGCTGCCGTTCTCCGCCCTTTCGCTTCGATCCGGCCATCAACCGCACGAAGCGAAAGGAGTAATCATGGAGAACAAATTTTTTTCTGACAAGCACGGCTTAGGGCTGCCAAAAGCCCCCTTTGGTGAACGAGTAGTAGGCGAAAGGGGACAAAAAGACCTGCCTCCTGGCACGGAGGGAGGTGAGAAATTGAGACCTGACCGCCACTACGAGCACAAACAGCACGCCTTTGACAGCTATTGCAAGAAGGTGTTGAAATGCGAAGCGTACAACGGCTATCGAGAGATCAGCCGCCGCCAGAAGCGCGAAACACCGTTCAGCGAGTTGTCAGAGGAAGAATTGGCCCAGCTTGCAGTCTATGACCGCTATCCCTGGGAATACACCGCTTTCCCCGTGGGAGGCGATGTCATTCTAATCAAGGATGACCGGCTGGCCGAGGCGCTGAACGCACTGCCTTCGGATAATCGGGACATCTTCCTGATGTACTGGTTCTTGGGAATGGCAGACCGTGAGATCGCTGAACATCTGCACATGGTTCGCCGGACGGTCAATGCCCGCAGGCAAAGTGCCTATCGGCTGCTGAAGGAGCTGATGGGAGGTGAAGCGGATGACTAAATCTGCAAATATGCGGGTGGCGCTGCTCCCTTACCCTGTTATTGCTGCTGCGGTGGGAGGAAATCCCGAAGCAATAGCAAGGGTAATCCGGCACTATTCCAGTTACATAGCCGCATTGTCTATGAGGACAAGCTATGATGCAAATGGCTTTCCCCACTTCCAAGTGGATGAAGATTTACGCAAGCGGCTGGAAACGAAACTCATCGTTTCTATACTGGGCTTTGATCTGAACTGATTCGGGACAAGCTGTATGAGCCCCTTTCCATGCAGCTTCCTACTCCTACCTTGACAAAGAAAGCCTTCGGGCAGCATAAGGCAGACGGATACGATCTGTCTGTGTGGAGCCGGTCGGCCGGTGCGCCATGACCCTGTTGCAAGTCCGCAGGACGGGACCCCTACCAAACAGGTGAGCGACAAAACCAGGCCGCGAAACAGGTGTGGCAGCCTGTGGGCGAGGATGCACAGACAGGATAATGAGACTCCCGCGTTGAACGCCCTCAAAGCATTGCGCGGCGCACCCATCAGCATGGGCCGGGGTGAGATTCCCGTGGAGCTGCGGCCAGCAGCCATCCGTTTTTTGCCTCTTTAATTTTCAGATAAATCTTCTGCTTTTCTGTTTACGGATAATTCGTAAACTTTCCATTAGCAGCAGACAAACCCGAAACGGCGCGGTACAATGAGGGTGGAAGTTATGAATGAACACCCTTTTGCGTGCCGTTTCTGACTGGAAAGGAGGCTGCTGTGTCAGAAATTCAGAACGGTACGGAGAAAAGACCTTTGGAGTGCCGCACCTATACGGTCAATGAGATTGCCCGGATATTAGGCGTCAGTCGGACACAGGCATACCGCCTTGTGCAGGAGGGCCTTTTCAAAAGCGTACGAATTGGTAACGCCATACGAATTCCCAAACGGTCGTTTGACAAGTGGCTGGAGCCGCTTGATCTGTGACATCAGAAAGGAAGGTTCGTTATGGCATCCATCATCAAAAGAAAGAAAAACTATTCTATTGTTTATACCTATGTGGACGAGAATGGCGAGACCAAGCAGAAATGGGAAACCCGCACTTCCTATCAGGAGGCATTGAAGCGCAAGGCGGAGATCGAGAGCCAGAAAAGCTCCAACTCCTTCCTTCCGCCCACCAACCAGAATATTGCGGAGTTCCTGTCAGACTTCGTCTCCCTCTACGGCGAGAAGCGGTGGGGCGTGTCGATGTATGACAGCCAGAACTCGCTGATTGCCAACTACATCAACCCCATCATCGGGGATATGAAGGTGCAGGACATCACCACGCGGGTGGTGGACAAGTACATCCAGACTTTGCAGAAAACCCCTGCGGTGAACACCAGGACGCACCACGCTAAAACGGAGTTTGTCACCAACGCTACTATCGAGAAGATCATCAAACTTCTCCGCTGTGCCTTCAAGCAGGCGGTTCGGTGGGAGCTGGTTGCCAAGAACCCCTTTGACAATGTGGTGCTGCCCAAAGTGGAATACAAGAAGCGGGACATCTGGACCGCCGATATGATCCGCACCGCCCTGGACCAGTGTACGGACAGCAAACTCTATGTGGCAATGAACCTGGCATTTGCCTGTTCGCTGCGCATGGGCGAGATTCTGGGGCTGACCTGGAGCAACGTCCACATCTCCGATGAAGATATTGCCGATGACAACGCTTATGTCTACATCGACAAGGAGCTGGCGCGGGCCTCCAAGAGAGCCATTGAGATGCTGGGGCAAAAGGACATCTATCATGTGTTCACGCCTCTGTTTCCCAATACCAGCACCAGGATCATTTTGAAGAAGCCCAAGACCGATTCCAGCATCCGCAAGGTGTGGCTGCCCAAGACCCTGGCTTACATCCTGCGGGAATGGAAATCCGCGCAAGACGAGCTGCGGGCGCTGCTCCGCGACGAGTATCAGGACTACGACCTGGTGGTGGCGCTGGCCAATGGCCGCCCCTGTGAGGACCGTATCATCCTGAAGTCGTTTGAGAAGCTGCGGGAGAAGGCGGGGCTTCCTAAAGTGGTCTTTCACTCCCTCCGCCATTCCAGCACCACCTATAAGTTAAAGCTGAACCACGGCGACCTGAAGGCCACCCAGGGAGACACGGGCCACGCCCAGATCGACATGATTACCAGCGTGTATGCCCACATTCTGGACGAGGACCGCAAGATCAACGCCCAAAAGTTTGAGAGCGCCTTCTATGCCAATCCTGACCTGCGTTCGGTTCGTCCACCGGAGGAACCAAAGGAACCGGCGCCCGCCACATTGGATTTGGAGGCCCTGGTGGAACAGCTTCGCAAGTCGCCGGAACTGGCCAACACACTGGCTGCATTGCTGGCGTCGGCCCCATCCGAAAAATAGGGCGGGAAAATCGTATTAGCAAATCGGCGTTTTTTATTAGCAAGGCCGGAAAAATAGTTCGAATCCAATTAGCAGGTATGCAGCGGAAAATGTATAAAATCGTTCCGGCGGAGCAGCAAAAACGCTCCGGGAAAACGATAACAAAAAACCGCTGTAAACCATCAAAAAATGGCTTACAACGGTCGTTTTTGGCACCCCCGGCTGGGTTCGAACCAGTGGCCTGTCGCTTAGGAGGCGACCGCTCTATCCAACTGAGCTACGGGGGCTTATACAGAAAATATTCAATTTTGCAGGGCTCCAGGATTCGAACGATTCGATTTTTAGGAGGCGAGTGCTCTATCCAGCTGAGCTACGAAGACACGGCCGGACGGAATGCTGTTCCGCCCCACACCGCCGCGGGAGGCGCTTGGCCTGCCGCGGCTACCACCTTATTATAGCGGCAAAAGGGGTGGACGTCAACAGTGGATTTGCGCCGGCTTCAAATCCCTTCCAGCAGGGCGGGGTCGATCTGGCGGTCTTTGAAGTAAAAAGCCCGGTCGTGGTCGCCGATCTTTCGCAGGATGCGGGCGGGGGTGCCCACCGCCAGCACATTGGAAGGCAGGTCTTTGGTCACCACGCTGCCCGCGCCCACCACGGTATTGTCGCCGATGGTGACGCCCGGCAGAACGATGACGCCAGCCCCCAGCCAGCAGTTGCGGCCGATGCGGACCGGCATATTGTACTGGTAATTCCGCTCCCGCAGTGCGCCCAGCAGGGGATGGCCGGCCGTGGCAAGGATGACATTGGGGGCCAGCATGGTGTAATCGCCCACATAGATGTGGGTGTCGTCCACCATGGTCAGGTTGAAATTGGCATAGACATGGCTGCCGAAGTGGACGTGCCGTCCTCCAAAGTTTGCATGCAGGGGCGGTTCGATGTAGCACCCTTCGCCGATCTCGGCGAACATTTCCCGCAGCAGGGCGGCGCGCTTCTCCATTTCGGTGGGGCGGGTCTGGTTGAAGTCGTACAGTTTGTCCAGGCAGGCGGTCTGCTCCCGGACGATATCGGGGTCGTCGGGGAGGTACAGGTCCCCGCTGTGCATCTTTTCTTGTTCGGTCATGGTCTTTCCTCCTGAGATCCCGGCCCGGCGCCGGTGTGCTGACAGCCTTATTATAAGGTATTGTGAGCCGGTTTTCCAGAGGTATTTTGCATCCCGAACCAGAAAAACGCAAACGCGCCAGCTTTTAAGCCGGCGCGCGGGGTTCAGCTCTGGACCTGACGGGACAGGTCGTCGAAAAGCTCGCAATAGAGCTGGCGGAACTGCGGGTTCTCCTCGATCCAGATCCAGGCGCAGAGATTGGTCATGATCCATTGCAGCAGTTTCTTTTTCATGGTGAAACCTCCATTCTTCTTGACGGATTTGCGTTTCTCTGCTATCATTTTATTTCAGAAAGAGAATGTAATCTACCGATATTATCCGTATTTCTATTTGAATTTTTCAAAACTTTTCCAGACCAGGGAGGTGGTCTTGATGCGGTACAAACGCGCGGGCAGCAGGATGGAGGACGTCGCTTACAACCTCGCAGATTTCCCCGTTTATTTTGGGCAATGGGATCTTGCGTCGTTTCCGGGCTATCGCGTCCTGAGCCACTGGCATGACGACCTGGAATTTTTGTACCTGCTCACCGGCCGGCTGTGTTACAGTATCAACGACAGAAAAGTGCATTTGAAAGCAGGGGAGGGCATCTTTGTCAACGGAAGGCAGCTCCATTCCTCCTGCAGCGAGGACGGTTTGGACTGCACTTACCTCTGCCTGCTGTTCCATCCCACGCTGCTTTGCGCTTCTCCCTATGTGGAGCAGAAATTCGTGCTGCCTGTTCTGGAAAATCAGGCGCTGCCTTTTCTGGCCCTGCGGCCTGCAGACGAACGCCAGCGCGCCGTGCTGGACCTGCTGGCGCAGCTTGGCCAGTGCCAGGGCACCCCGTTGTTTGCGCTGGAAGCTGAAAGCCTGATCTTCCGCATCTGGGAACAGGTCTATCTCTTGTCCGGCCAGGCGGCGGAAGGCGATGCTGCACCGCGGCCTTCCACCCAGCACCTGACGGCGCTGAAGGAAATGATCCGCTTTATCTATGGCCACTATACCGAAAAAGTCACCCTGGAACAGATCTGCCGGGCCGGGCACGTCGGCAAGACCACCTGCTGCAACGTCTTTCAGAAATATACCGGGGAGTCTCCCATCTCGTATCTCACAAGCTGCCGGCTGAAAAAGGCTCTGGAACTGCTGGAAACCACCGACAAGACGGTGGCAGAGATCTGTTTTGCCGTTGGCTTTTCCAACGCCAGCTATTTTACCGGTGCCTTCTGCCGCTGCTACCGCTGCACGCCCACCGCCTACCGCGCCCGGCTGCGCAAAACCGGGCAGGCGTCCATGGCAATATCTGCTTGCAAATCCGCCCTGCAGCAGGTATAATAAAACAGTATGCACGCGCACTGCCTGCACGAGAGAGCGCGGCTGTTCTCCGCGCATGGGACGGGCCCGTCCGGGCCCGTCCCGGGAAAGGAAAAGATCACATGCCTTCACTCACCACATTCCGACTTTTGAAACAGGAGCACGCGGCCCGTCGGGGCGAATTCCGCACCGTCCACGGCACGGTGCAGACCCCGGCTTTCCAGAATGTGGCCACTGCCGGCGCCATCAAGGGCGGCCTGTCCGCTCACGATCTGCGGCAGATCGGCACCCAGGTCATGCTCTGCAACACCTACCATCTCCATCTGCGCCCCGGCGACAAGCTGGTGGCCGAGATGGGCGGGCTGCACAAATTCACCCGCTGGAATGGGCCGATCCTGACCGACAGCGGCGGCTTCCAGGTGTTCAGCCTGGCCAAGCTGCGCAAGATCACTGAGGAGGGTGTCACGTTCGCCTCCCACCTAGACGGCCACCGGATCTTCATGGGCCCCGAGGAGAGTATCCAGATCCAGGCAAACCTGGGCTCCACCATCGCCATGGCCTTTGACGAATGCGTGGAGAACCCTGCCCAGCACGATTACTCCAAGGCCAGCTGCGACCGGACCGTCCGCTGGCTGGCCCGCTGCAAGGCCGAGATGGCCCGCCTCAAGCGGGAGGGCAAAGCGGTCAACCCCGACCAGCTCCTGTTTGGCATCAACCAGGGCTGCACCTTCCCCGACCTGCGGGTGGAGCACATGAAGCAGATCGCCGAGATGGATCTGGACGGCTACGCCATCGGCGGCCTGGCAGTCGGGGAGCCCGCCGAGGTGATGTACGACATCATCAGCAAGGTGGAGCCCTATATGCCCAAAGACAAGGTCCGCTATCTGATGGGGGTGGGCACCCCGGGCAACATCATCGAGGCGGTGTCCCGCGGCGTCGATTTGTTCGACTGCGTCATGCCCAGCCGGAACGCCCGCCATGGCCACCTGAACACCTGGGGCGGCATCATCAACATCAAAAACGCCAAGTATGAACGGGACGAGCGCCCCATCGACCCGGCCTGCGGCTGCCCTGCCTGCCGGAACTACAGCCGGGCCTATATTCGCCATCTGTTCAAGGCAGAGGAGCTGCTGGGGATGCGCCTGGCCGTCATGCACAACCTCTGGTTCTACAATCACCTGATGGAGCGCATCCGGGACGAACTGGACGCCGGCACCTTTACCCAGTTCCATGACAAGTACGTCAAAGTGCTGGACACCAGAATTTAAAATCCTTGCTTTTTTCCTGTGATTTGCGCTTTTGGCCTTGCATCCGGGCGTATAAACCGGTATAATAACGATAAACAATTTTGAGAGGAGAATTTGAAAATGACTGGCACTGAAAGCATGGTCAGCTTGTTTTTTACCCTTGCCCTGATGGTGGTCCTGCTTTACTTCATGATCTACCGTCCCCAGAAGAAGCAGGAGAAAAAGGACGCAGCGATGCGCAACAGCCTCGAGATCGGTGATCAGGTGACCACCATCGGCGGCGTCATCGGCCGCGTCGTCGCCATCAAGGACGACACCTTCGTCCTCGAGACCGGCAGCGACCGCGTCAAGATCCGCTTCACCAAGACCGCCATCGGCTCGGTGGAGAAGCTGAACATGGACAACGCCCCCGCGCCTTCCTCCAAATCCAGCGGCAAAAAGTAAATCCAAGGCATACACAGCGCGCCTCCCCGCATAGAGATAGTGCAGGGAGGCGCGTTTTTATGTCTGCAAATACCATTTGGCGATCTGCACCCGTATCTGTTTTGGCCGCCTTCACACTGGGGGCGGCCGCCGCGGCCGGCTGCGGCGCAGCTCTGGCCGCCCTGATGGCGTCCCGCGGGATGGGCCCCGGGACGGCCTGGCCTTTTGCCACGGCGTCGGTCTGCGTGGGCAGCCTGCTGGGAGGCTGGGTGCTGGCCCTGCTGCAAAAAAGCCGAGGGCTTTTGTGGGGCGGAGGTTTGGGCCTGGCCTATGCACTGGCCCTGCTGGGGTTCCAGCTGGCAAACGGCGGCGTCCCGGACGGGGCCCAGCTGGCGCGGCTGGCTCTGGTGGTCCTGGCAGGCGCTGCCGGGGGTTCCGCCGGGGTGCGCGGCACAGGGAAGAAACATCACCGCTGAATACAGCCAAAAACCGGAGCCGGGCCAGCCGCCCGGGCCCCGGGCAGGAGGACAAGTTATGTGGGTCTATCAGCAGTCAGCCGAAACCAAACACCTTACCGTTCCATCTGCTGCGCCGGAGCCGGCGAAGGCGCCCGCGCCCCAGCAGACTCCCTTCCAGAAAGAAGCCTCTGCCGTTCCGCTGTCCGGGACGCCCATCCGCAAAGAGCGGCTCCGCCGTTCCCGCGGGCAGGAGCTCGCCCGGACGTGCGCCGCGCTGGCAGCGTCCTACCTGTTTGGCGCGTTGCTGTCAGGGGTCGTGCTGGCCCTGTGCCGTTCCAGCGAGCTGGCGTTCCTCTCTGCCTATCTGGATAACTGGTCAAGCCTCTTTGTGCTGGACGAGCCGGGGGCAGTCTGGACCCTTTTTGGGGCGGAATACCTGACCGTGGCCGGGGGCGCGACCATCCTGCTGCTGCTCGGACTGTCGGCCTTTGGCCCGGTCATGATCTACCTTTTTGCCATGCTGTTCGGGCTGGGGGTGGGCGCAGTCAGCCTGCAGCTGTTTTTGTCGGCGGGCTGGCGCAGCGCCCTGTTTGGTCTGCTTTTTTCGGGGGTGCCCACCGCGGCGGCGGTGGTTTGCCTGTGCCTGTTCGGCGCTTCGGCCCTCCATGTCAGCGGCCGGCTGCAGCGGGCTGCCTTTGGCCGTCAGGAAGCGTCTGCCCTGACCGGCGCGCGCGGCCTGCTGGCACAATACCTGATGCTGGATGTTTTATTCCTGCCCATCTGCGGGGTGTCCACAGCGCTGGCCTGCCTCGCCGGGCAGCTGGGCCAGATTTGAAACTTCACCCGCGCCGGTCCGGCCGGAGGAAAGGCGGGCGGACCGCCGGGCTGGTCAGCAGGGCATAGCGGTCAGGACGGCGGTAGGCGTTGCCATGCACCTCGCTGGCCCGGTAGGCCCGCAGCTGGTCCAGATCCAGCGCGGCAAGGTAGACGCCTTCCATCTCGGGGGCCTGAAGAATGCAGGTGTCCCGGGAGCCTTCCAGCTCCGGCAGGTAGGCCACGCCGTCAAAGACGGTGGACCCGCCGTTGCAGTCGGGAACGCCAGCGGGATAATTGCAGGTCGCAATGGCCAGCATATTCTCGTAGGCGCGGCCCCGCAGCTGGGCCAGCCGGTTGATCTCCATCGGGCAGGCGTTGGGCGTCAAGATCAGCTCCGCCCCCTGCAGCATCAGGATGCGGGCGCTCTCGGGGAACTCCCGGTCAAAGCAGATCATGGCCCCCACCTTGACCGTGCCGGCGGCGGTGTCCAGGTCTGCCACATAAAAGTCATCGCCGGGGGTCAGGTTCCGCTCCACGTCAAAGTCGCAGGTGTGCACTTTGGCGTAGGTCAAAACGCGCCGGCCAAACCGGTCGAAAAGGACCAGCGTATTGCGCGGCCCGGACGGGCAGCGCTCCAGCAGAGTGACGCCGATGGCCATTCCCAGTTCCTGCGCGAGGCTTCCAAAGGCGGACACAAAAGGCCCGTCGGCCGGGATGGCTTCGGCCGTCCATTCCGGGACGGGACGGCCGTAAATGCGGTAACCGTTGCTCCACATTTCAGGAAAGAGGGCGATATCCGCCCCCATTTGATGGGCCTGCCGGCAAGCGGACAGGCCCTTTTGCAGGTTTTCTTCCAGGGTGAGGCCGGGCGCGATCTGCAGCAGGGCGATTTTGAGCATGGACATGGGGCATACCTCCTTTTTACAGGTAAGTATACCGCGTCCGGCTGCCGAAGAAAAGCCCTGCCTTGCACCGCGGGCCGTGCCGTGGTATCATAAACCCAGTATCACTTTTAAGGAAACGAACAAGGGAGCCCATATATGCCGAGTATGAAAGAACCTAAACTGAAAACCGTCTATGTCTGCTCCAACTGCGGGGAGACGAGCCCCCGCTGGATGGGCCGCTGCCCCAGCTGCGGCAGCTGGAATACCATGCACGAGGATGTGGTGGCCGAGACGCCCAAAGCCGGCAGCCCGGCGGCCAAGGCAGCGCCCCGCCAGGAGGGCGTCACCAGCCTGACGGCCCGGCGGCTGGCCGACATCAGCACCACTGAGGAAAAGAGCCGGATCGTCACCGGCATTACCGAGCTGGACCGCGTGCTGGGCGGCGGCATCGTGCTGGGCGGCGTCGTGCTGCTCAGCGGCGAGCCGGGCGTGGGCAAGTCCACCATGCTGCTGCAGCTGTGCGGGGCCATCTCGGACCGGTACACCGTCCTCTATATCACCGGTGAGGAGTCGGTGCGGCAGGTCAAGCTGCGGGCCGCCCGTCTCGATCTGCCCCAGGACAACATCTACCTTGCCGCCGAAAACGATGTAGACGAGATCTGCGGCCTGATCGAGAAGGAAAAGCCCGACCTCGTGGTCATCGACTCGATCCAGACCATGCGCTGTGCGGACATTTCTTCTTCTTCCGGCACGGTCAGCCAGGTGAAGGAGAGCACCGCCCGTCTGCTGGCGGTGGCAAAAAAGCAGGAGATCCCCATGTTTCTGGTGGGGCATGTGAATAAGGACGGCGCCATTGCTGGCCCCAAGGTCATGGAGCACATTGTGGACACCGTCCTCTATTTTGAAGGGGACAAGATGCTGCCTTACCGCATCCTGCGCGCGGCCAAAAACCGCTACGGCTCCACCAATGAGCTGGGAATGTTCGATATGACCGGCCGCGGCCTGACCGAGATCGCCAACCCCTCCCAGATGCTGCTGGAAGGCCGGCCCCTCGGCGTCTCGGGCAACTGCGTGGCCTGCACCATGGAGGGGACAAGGCCCATCCTCAGTGAGATCCAGGCCTTGGCAGCCAAGACCACCTTCCCGTCGCCCCGGCGGGCCTGCACCGGCTACGACTACAACCGGGTCAATCTGCTGCTGGCTGTTCTGGAACGGCGGGCCGGGTATTTCTTCGGCAACCTGGACGTCTATGTCAATATCGTGGGCGGCATCGCCCTGCGGGACACTTCCTGTGACCTGGCCGTCTGTATGAGCATGATCTCCTCGCTGCTGGACAAGCCCGTCAGCGACAAGCTGATCGCCATCGGCGAGGTGGGCCTGGGCGGGGAAGTGCGCAGCGTCCCCAGCCTGGAACAGCGGCTGCGGGAGGCCGAGCGGATCGGCTTTGAACAGGCCGTCATCCCGCGGCCCAGTCTGCGGCACCTTGACCCGGCGGATTATCCCGGTCTACAGCTCATCGGCGCGGCCTATGTGTCGGACGCGCTGGCTCTTTTGAAAGGATAAGAACTTATGCAAACCATCATTCTCTATGGCAGCCAGTATGGCACGACCAAGCGCTATGCGGACAGGCTTGCGGAGCAGACCGGCCTACCGGCTGTCAGTTATGAATCTGCCGGAGACCTTTCCAGGTACACGCAAGTCGTTTATCTGGGAGGGCTGTATGCGGGCGGCGTGAAGGGACTGAAACAGACCGTGAAAAAGCTCCCGGCGGGTGTACGGTTGATTTTGGTCACTGTTGGCCTGGCCGATGTGCAGGATAAACAAAACGTTGAGAACATCCGCCGCAGCGTACGCCGGCAGCTGCCCGCGGAGGTGCTGCAAAACACGGCCTTCTTCCACCTGCGGGGCGGTATCGACTACAGCAGACTGAACCTGACCCACAAGACCATGATGAAACTCTTATACAATCATGCACGGAAACTGCCGCCCGAAAAGCAAACAGCTGAGACGCGCGCCATGATTGAAACTTTCGGCACGCAGGTGGACTTTGTGGACTTCGCGTCACTCAGGCCAATCGCGGACGCGATGCAGGTTGAATCAGAGCGGTGACATATGGAAATATTGATCGGAACTACCAATCCATCCAAGGTGGAACGGTTTAAGGCGCTGTTAAGCGGTTATGATATAACATTTTATACCCTGCAGGATCTGCAGATCAGAACAGAACCGGAAGAAAAGGGAAACACCCCGGAGGAAAACGCCATTCTCAAGGCGATGTTTTATGGAAAATACTTTGACCGTGTCATCTGCAATGATTCCGGTTTGTATTTTGACGAACTGCCTCTGAACGACCGGCGTCAGCCGGGTCTCCATATACGGACACCCGGCGGGACCCGCCGTCGCCTGAACGATGAAGAAATGATTGCCTATTACATGGATTTGATCCACTCCCTAGGCGGAAAAGTTCGGGCCTATTATCTGGACGGGATCGCTGTCTATCATAGAGGGAAGATTGAATCGTTTCTGTCAAGCAGCGATGATGTGAAAGAGTCATCCTTTTATATGGTGGATCATCCTTCCCCTAAACGGCAACCGGGCTGGCCTTTGGACTCACTGTCCTTGGACCGGCAGACCCTGCGCTATTTTGTAGACGATGTGGACGAAGAACTTTGCGGCGACAGTGTGGTTGCCGGGGAGTACCGCAGACGGTTGGTGGACTTTTTGAAGAAAACCCTTGCACTTTGAAGTCTCTGCCTTTGGATGCGGGCAAATGAACAACGAGGACGGTTATGTCGATTTATTTGGACGAAAAGAACCCGGGCAAGCACAAGCCCTTTCAGGATGCCTCCCAGGATATTGTGGACTATGTGCGCTATCTGGAAGTCATCGCAGGCAAAAGCCCCAACACGGCTTTCAATTACTATTGCGACCTGCGCAATTTCAGCAAGTTCATGAAGCAGCGGCGGGGCCTGGCGCCCGCGGATGCAGAAATGAAGGATATCGACCCCAAAGGGCTGGATACGGCTTTCTGGGGCAGCATTACAAGAGAGGATATCTACGAATATCTGTATTTTTTGAACCAGACCTGCGGCAACAAAAAATCCTCGACGGCCCGGCGGCTTGCCAGCCTGCACGGCTTTTATGACTACATGGTCAACCACGCCAGCCGCCTGGAAAACGACCCCACCGCCGCCGTCAGCCCGCCCAAGCTGGACAAGGTCCTGCCCAAATACCTGACTGCCGACCAGGCGGTGGAACTGCTGGACGTCTGCCGCAATCAGGGAGATTTCCCCGAGCGGGACTACTGCATGGTGACTCTGTTCCTCAACTGCGGGATGCGTCTGGCCGAGCTGGTGGGGATGAATCTGGACGACATCGACCTTCCGGGCCGGCAGATCCGCCTGTTCGGCAAGGGGCACAAGGAGCGGATGGTCTACCTGAATGATGCCTGCATCGAGGCGCTGGACCGCTATCTGCAAAAGAGGGGGACCGTGGAGGGGCTTTCTCCCAAAGAGGATGCGGTGTTCATCACCCGGCGGCGGAAAGACCGCATCTCCAACCGGCGTGTGGAACAGATCATCACCGGTGCGATGAAGGCGGCGGGGCTGGTCGGGTACTCCACCCACAAGCTGCGCCATACCGCTGCGACTTTGATGTACCAGACCGGCACGGTGGACGTCCTGACTCTCAAGGAAGTGCTGGGCCACAGCAATGTGAGCACCACACAGATCTACACCCACCTCAAAGACGCGCAGGTCCGCGCGGCCATCGAGGCAAACCCCCTTGGCGCGGCCCGCAGCAAAGCGCCTGCCGGCAAGGCGGCTGAAACGCCGCTCCCGGACGCCGCTTCTGTGCCGGAAGAAACCGCAGAAACAGCAGGGGAGGGGACAGGGGAGCCCCTGCCGGATATCCTGCCATCCCTCGCCGAACTGCCAGAGGAATAAGATCCGGCTTGCCTGTTGACAGGGAGGGGCGGTTCTGTTATAATGCAGGCAACGGTTAACCGTTAGATTAAATGTTAAGCAAAATGTCAAAAGGAGGCCCCTTAGAATGGAACTGCAATCTCTTCCCACAGTACCTGCTGGCAGCGTTGCCGGGATGATCTTTTCGCTTGCGGTGGCTTTCGGGCTGCCCATCGGGCTGTATCTCTATTTGAAGCACAAAAAGTACGCCCGCACGTCTAGCTTTGTGGCGGGCATGGTGGTCTTTATCCTGTTTGCCATGGTGCTGGAAAACCTGGTCCATAGTCTGGTGCTCGGCCTGGCCGGGACAGCCATCACCGGCAGTTTGTTCCTGTATGCGGTCTACGCCGCTCTGATGGCCGCCGCCTTTGAGGAGACCGGCCGCTACCTGGCCATGCGGTTTGTCCTGCGGCGTCTGGACGGCAAAAACGCACTGATGTACGGCGCGGGCCACGGCGGCGTCGAGGCCATGCTCCTGCTGGGGCTGGCCTCGATCAACAACATCGTCAATTCGACGCTCATCAACAGCGGCTCGCTGCCCGGCGTACTGGAAGGTCTGGACGAAGCCACCGCGCAGACCGTTCTGGAAGGCGTGTCCCAGCTGTGGACGGCTCCGTCGTACCTTTTCTTTATAGGCGGGTTTGAGCGCATCGTCGCCATTGGCCTGCACATCGCCCTGTCGGTGCTGGTATGGCGCGCCGTCCGCGATGGCAAGGCCAGCTGGTACTGGGCGGCTTTCGGGGGCCACTTCGCGGTAGACTTTGCTGCCGTGATCCTGGCCAACTACTCGATTTTTGCCACCGAAGCCGTAGTGGCTCTGATGACCGCGGTCGTCATCTGGTACGCCGCCCGGGCCTATAAAGAGGCGGCCGCTGTAGAAAATTGACCGGAGGTGTTTTGATGAATGAGACGATGACTGTAAACGGAAGGGAATACACTCTGATCAAGCTTCTTGGCAAAGGTAAGGGTGGCTATTCCTGGCTGGCACAGGCAGACGGAAAGACCGTCACCCTCAAGCAGATCCACCACGAACCCTGCGACTATTACCAGTTTGGGGACAAGCTGGCCGCCGAGCTGGCCGACTACCAGCGGCTGAAAACGATCGGCGTCCCGATGCCCGAAATGCTGGACGTGGACCGGGAACACGAGCGCATCGTGAAGGAGTACATTGAGGGGGAAACCGTCTACGAAATGGTCCTGCACGACCGGCTGCCAGCCACCTGTCTGGAGCAGGTCCGGGCCATGTGCCGGCTGCTGTATCCGGCCGGGACCAACATCGACTATTTCCCGACCAACTTCATCCTGCAAAACGGCGTCCTCTATTATGTGGACTACGAATGCAACCACTACATGGATGAATGGAATTTTGAAAACTGGGGCGTCAAATACTGGTCCAAAACGCCGGAATTTCTCCAGTATGCCGCAGAGCATCCGTTGTGAGGTGATACTATGATGGAAATCAGAAAACTGCACAGTGATGAATATTCTGCCGCCTTGTCTCTGATTTGGGAAACATTCTTGCATTTTGAAGCACCCGACTATTCGCTCGAAGGTGTCCAGGCTTTCAAATCGTTTATAGACGATCCCAAACAGATTGCATCACTGGAATTTTTTGGTGCTTTGGAAGAAGGGATGCTGTTAGGCGTTCTCGCAACCAGCGGAAATAGGAAAGATATTTGCTGCTTTTTTGTGCAGACTAACTACCAAAGACAAGGAATTGGCCGCAAGCTGTGGGAATATCTGTTGACTAATAGTGAAAATAGTCTTTTTACGGTGCATTCTTCCCCTTATGCCGTTCCAATCTACCACAAACTGGGATTCGTTGATACAGATACTGAGCGCGTAGAGGACGGAATTCGCTATACACCTATGAAGTATACAAGAAAAGACCAGGAGGAAACACGATGACACCATCCATTTGCGGTTCCGACTGCTGCGCGGCCTGCCCGCAGAAAGCGGCCTGCGGCGGCTGCCGCGAAACGCAGGGCCATCCCTTTGGCGGCTCCTGTGTCGCCGCTGCGTGCATCAGCCGGGAAGGGCCGGAGGCTTTCGCGGACTGGAAGAACGCCACCATAGCGGAACTGAATGCACTCAACCTGCCGGATTTGCGGCTGGACGACCTGCACCTGCTGAACGGCTTTTATGTCAACCTGGAATACCGTCTGCCCAATGGGCAGGCCGTCAAACTGCTGGAGGACAGCAAAGTTTACATGGGCAGCCAGATCGAACGCCCCGGCCAGGAGCGCTGTTACGGCGTTGTCGCGGATGAAAAGTATCTGCTGGTGTGCGAATACGGCTGCAATGGCGCAGACCCGGAAATCGTCTGCTATAAACGTCGGCAATGCGATCCAGCATGAACTCACGAAGAAAGTAAAATGTACAGTAAAATGACAATTTCCAACTTAAAAACCGTTTTGCCGGCTGAGCTGCACCGGGTCTGGGATGTGGTCACAGATGTCAGGCGGTATCCAGACTGGCGCAGCGACGTGGAACGGGTCGAAGTGCCCAGCGCTCAGGAATTCTGGGAATATACCAGAGGCGGATACGTTACAAAATTCACAATTACAAAAGAAGAAACCGGCCGCCGCTGGGAGCTTGCCATGGAAAACGACAACATGACCGGCCACTGGGTGGGCGTATTCCGGCAGAGAGGCACGGCTACCATCGTAGACTTTACCGAATATGTGACGGCAAAGAAACTCTGGATGAAACCATTTGTCAAGTTGTATTTGAAACGCCAGCAGGCGCAGTTTGCCGCAGACCTGCGGGCAGCGCTGGAAACACGGCGGACTGCCTAGAAAGAAACGAAACGCTCCGGGATGATGAGATTTCCGGAGCGTTTCATTTTATAAAAAATAAATGCAAAAATGTCTGTCAAACGAGCCATATCCGAAAAAGCCAAAAAAGCCGCCAAAATCCTTGTAAATTGGCCAAAGACGGTCAGAAAGCCGCTGAGAGAGCCTGAAATGGCTGAAAAGGGCTTTTTCACTTCCCTGCTTTTCGTATAACCTACATTATACGAAATTTATGCAATCAAAAAAAAGCCCTTCTCTCTCGTGCTTCGCCGGCAATTTTTTACCAGACGGTCGGTCAGACTCGTGCCAACGATGACTGCAAAAAGCGCATCCTTCCCTGTGCTGTGCACAGATGCAGGATGCGCTTTTATCATTTTATAGATTTTATAAAAGGTATGGAACGAACAGGCGCGGCGTTATCCGTTCAAGTCGCAGATCGCGCCGTAGCATTCCGGCCGGCGGTCCCTAAACAGGCCCCATTCAAGCCGGGCCTGCCGGATGGCCGCAAAATCATAGCTTGCCGTCAAGATGGCGTCCTCGTCCCGGCCGGCCTGCGCCAGGACTGCCCCCGTCTCATCGGTCAAAAAGCTGGTGCCGTAGAACCGCAATGCGCTCTGCTGGCCGCCGTTTTCCCTGCACGGCGTGACCACCTCGGTCCCGTAGCGGTTAGCTGCAACTACAGGGACCACATTGGCAGCCGCATGGCCCTGCATGGTCCGCTGCCAGTGGCCGGCGCTGTCCACATCCAGAATGGGCTCGCTCCCAATGGCTGTTGGATACAAGATAAGATCAGCCCCTGCGATGGTCAGGCAGCGCGCCGTCTCCGGGAACCACTGGTCCCAGCAGATGCCAACACCCACCCGGCCATACTGGGTATCAAACACTTTGAAACCGGTATTGCCGGGCGTGAAATAAAACTTTTCCTGGTAATAGTGGTCATCCGGGATATGGGTCTTGCGGTAGACGCCCAGCAGGCTGCCGTCGGCGTCCAGCATGGCCACACTGTTGAACAGGCGCTGGCCGTCCTTTTCATAAAAGCTGACCGGCATAGCCAGTTCCAGCTCCCGGCATACCTGGGAAAAACGCTGCACAGCGGGATTTTCGTTCACCGGCAGCGCATAGTCGTAGTACTCGTACCGGCGTTCCTGGCAGAAGTACGGACGTTCAAACAGCTCGGGCAGCAGAACGATCTGCGCCCCTTTGGCAGCGGCCTGACGGACCAGTTCTTCGGCGTGGGCCAGATTCTGGGCCGGGTCGGTGGTGCAGGTCATCTGGACCGCCGCGACCGTGATTTGTGCCATAGGCGTTCCCTCCTTTTTAAGATAGTTGTTTTACCGTGGGATCTGCTGTGTGATGCAGTGGATGTTTCCCCCGCCCTGCAGAATGTCCCGGGCGGGCAGGCCGACCACGCGGCGGCTCGGACAGAGCGCCTGCAAAATGGCGCAGGCACGCGCATCACTGGCGGCGTTTTCGCCCCTGAACTGCGGGACCAGAACAGCATCGTTGGTAAAATAGAAGTTGACATAGCTGGCGGCCAGTCGCTCCCCCGGCTCCCGAACATCCTCGCCCGGTGCAAACTCGTAGGCGTCGCAGTCGGCCTCGCTGCACAGGATGGGGTGGTCCGGGATGGGCAGTTTGTGGACCGTCAGTTTCCGGCCTTTGGCGTCGGTGACGCTTTCCAGATAGGCCAGGTCTGCCGCTGAGAGCGGATACTGCGGGTCAGAGGAATCATCGGTCCAGGCCAGCACCACTTCAGCAGGCCCCACAAAGGCGCAGACGTTGTCCACGTGTTCGTTGGTCTCGTCGTTGTAGATGCCGCGGGGCAGCCACAGCACTTTTTGGACGCCCAGCCGGCGGCAGAGCTCTGCCTCGATCTCCTGCCGGGACATGGACGGGTTCCGTCCAGCCGAGAGCAGGCAGCTCTCAGTGACAAGGGCTGTCCCCTCGCCGTCGGTGTGGATGCTGCCGCCTTCCAGAACAAAGGGGGCGGCGTCCTCCCAGGGCAGGCCGGCGGCCTGGCAGAAGGCGGACGCCACAGCGTCGTCTTTCTGCCAGTCGGCGTACAGGCCGTCCACTTCCCCGCCCCAGGCGTTGAAGAGCCAGCTGATCCCTTTCAGCTCGCCCGCCTCGTTTTTGACAAAGGTCGGGCCAACATCCCGCGCCCATGCGTCGTCCGAGTCGATGCAGAGCAGGTGCAGCCGGTTTTGATCGAGGTGCGCCGTTGCGGCGCGGGCCTGCTCCAACTGTTCTGGGCCGGCCAGCAGATAGAGGTCCTCGCTTTCGGTGATGGCCTCGAACACCCGCACAAAGGCATCCTGTGCAGGGCGGGGGTCCTTCCCCCAGCTGCCGGGCCGGACCGGCCAGATCATCAGGGTGGCGCGGTGCGGCTCATATTCAGCCGGCATTCTGTACATAGGCAAAACCTCTCATTCTTTCAGGAAAGCCGCATTTTGAAATCCTGATAGTCAAAGCGGCGGACCACTTCGCAGCTGCCGTCGGTGCGACGCAGGGCGATATCCGGCAGGGGCATCCCGTTGAAGGTGTTGTTCTTGACCATGGAATAGATCGCCATGTCGCCAAAAACAAGCCGGTCTCCCACCTGCGGGCAGGTGTCAAAACTGTATTCGCCGATGACGTCCCCCGCCAGACAGGTGCGGGAAGCCAGCCGGCAGGTACAAGCCTTTTCGCCCGGTTCCCCCACGCCGTACAGCGGCGGCCGGTAAGGCATTTCCAGCACGTCCGGCATATGGCAGGCCGCCGATGTGTCCAAAATCAGCACCGGCATATCGGATGCCTGCACCACGTCCAGCACGGTCGTGATCAGGGTACCGGCCTGCAGGGCAATGGCCTCCCCCGGCTCAAGGTATACCTCGACGCCGTATGTCTGCCGGATGTACAAAATCAGCTGTTCCAGCGCAGCGATATCGTATCCCTGCCGGGTGATGTGATGGCCGCCGCCCAGATTCAGCCATTTGAGGCCATGCAGATAGCTGCCAAACGCCTTTTCAAAGGCTGCAAAGGTCTCCACCAGCGGGGCGGCGTCCTGCTCGCAGAGGGTGTGGAAATGCAGCCCCTCCACCCCGCTGGGCAGAACATCGGGCAGGCCGCACCGGCGGATGCCCAGCCGGCTGCCCGGCGCGCAGGGGTCATAAATCGCGTGGCCTTCCTGGGTGGAGTGCTCCGGGTTGACCCGCAGCCCCACACTGACGCCGGCCGCCTCCCAAATGGGGCGGTGGGCTTCCAGCTGGGCCAGCGAGTTGAAGCTGATATGGTCGCAGATTTGGACGATCTCCCGCATTTCTTCCGGCGTATAGGCCGGAGAGAATACGTGGTTCTCCCTGCCGGGCATTTCCTCGTGGGCAAGCCTTGCCTCAAAGAGGCCGCTGGCGGTGGCCCCGGCCAGATACCGCCCGATCAGCGGGTAGACCCGGAACATGGAAAAAGCCTTCTGCGCCAGCAGGATATGGCAGCCTGTCCGCTGCTGGACCTTCTGCAGGATCTCCAGATTATGGATCAGCGCGGCCTCGTCCACTACATAGACCGGGGTGCGCAGCCCCGGCTCGGTACTGTACAGGTTTTCCATCCCGGCTTACTCGACGGTGGCGGGATGCTCGTCCACCACCCAGGGCAGGCCGTACTGGTTCAGCATCTCCATGAAGGGATCGGGGTCCATCTCCTCCAGATTGTGGACGCCGGGTTTGCGCCACTGGCCGTTGGCCACCAGAGCCGTGCCGATCATGGCGGGCACGCCGGTGGTGTAGCTGATGGCCTGGCTGCCCAGCTCCTTATAGCACTCCTGATGGTCGCAGACGTTGTAGATATAGATGGTGCGCTCCTTACCGTCCTTGACGCCGGTGTAGATGCAGCCGATGTTGGTCTTGCCGACGGTGCGGGGGCCCAGAGAGGCGGGGTCGGGCAGCAGCGCCTTGAGGAACTGGATGGGGACGATCTCCCGGCCCTCAAACTGGATGGGGCTGGTGGACAGCATCCCCACATCCTCCAGACACTTCATGTGGGTGAGGTAGCTCTGGCCAAAGGTCATGAAGAAGCGGATCCGCTTGACGCCGGGCACATGCTTGGCCAGGCTCTCGATCTCCTCGTGGTGGAGCAGGTACATATCCTTTTTGCCCACCTGGGGGAAGTCGTATTCCCGCTTGATCTCCATGGGCTTGGTCTCCACCCAGTGGCCGTCCTCCCAGTAGCTGCCGTTGGCCGAGACCTCCCGCAGGTTGATCTCGGGGTTGAAGTTGGTGGCGAAGGGATAGCCGTGGTCGCCGCCGTTGCAGTCCAGGATGTCGATGGTGTGGATCTCGTCAAAATAGTGCTTCAGGGCGTAGGCGGTAAAGACGCTGGTGACGCCCGGATCAAAGCCGGAGCCCAGGATGGCGGTCAGGCCGGCCTCCTCGAACTTCTTGGCGTAAGCCCACTGCCAGCTGTAATCAAAGTAGGCGGTGAAGCCCTCCTCCTTGCAGCGCTTTTCATAGACAGCGCGCCAGGCGGGGTCGTCGGTGTTCTCAGGCTCATAGTTGGCGGTGTCGATGTAGTGGACGCCGCAGGCCAGGCAGGCGTCCATGATGGTCAGGTCCTGGTACGGCAGGGCCACATTCAGGACCAGGTCGGGCTGGTAAGCCTGGATGACCCGCTTCAGGTCCTCCACATCGTCGGCGTTGACGGTCATGGTGGTGATCTTCACCGGGGTGCCGGCGGCTTCCAGCTTGGCCTTCAGGGCGTCGCACTTGGCGACGGTGCGGCTGGCGATGCACAGCTCGGGGAAAGTCTTGAAATTCTGGCAGCACTTCTGGATAGCGACCGAGGCGACGCCGCCGCAGCCAATGACAAGCAGTTTGCTCATGATACATTCTCCTTTTGGTTCAAACAGATTTTAACGGTTGCACGTTTCTCAGTCTTCTTCTTCCTTGAGAAGGTCCTCCACATAGCGCGGCAGCATAAAGGCGCCGCGGTGCAGATGGGTGGTGTAATACCAGGTCTTGATTCCCCGCTTGTTCCAGCGCTTGGGGTCAAAGTCCTTGATGGGGTGGTATTTTTTGCTGGCAAAGCCGAACAGCCAGTACCCCGCCGGGCAGGTGGGGATGTGCGCCTGGTATACCCGGCTGATGGGGAACGAGCGGTACGCTTTTTTGTGCATGGCGCGGCAGGTCTCCTCGTCTTCGTCAAAGAAGGGGCTGCCGTGCTGATAGACCATGATGCCGTCCTCGTGGAGGGCCTTATAGCAGCTGCCGTAAAATTCTTTGGTGAACAGTCCGGCTGCATGGCCCAGCGGGTCGGTGCAGTCGTTGATGATGAGGTCGTATTCGTCCTCTTTGCCGCGCAGAAAGCGCAGGCCGTCCTCGTAGTAGACCCGCACCCGAACGTCGTCCAGGCCGCAGGCATTGTCCGGGAAATACTTGCGGCAGACGTCCACGAACATCTTGTCCGGTTCCACCACGTCGATGACCTCGATCTCCTGGTAATAGGACAGTTCCCGGGCGACGCCGCCGTCCCCGCCGCCGATGACCAGCACCCGCTTGACGTCGGGGTGGACTGCCATGGGCACATGGACGATCATCTCGTCGTAGGTGAACTCGTCTTTTTCCGAGAAGATGACGCTGCCGTCCGAAGTCAGGAACCGGCCAAACTCCGGCGAATCAAAAACGTCGATCCGCTGGAAGTCGCTGGTCCCGCTGTAGAGCTGCCGCTCCACCCGGATACAGGTCTTGACGTTGGCGGTGTGCAATTCACCGAACCAGTAATCCATTTCCTGCATGGGATAGCCTCCTTTCTGTCAAACAAGCACGTTCAGTTCCGAGATGTCCTCGCTGGCCGGGCCCTGCATGGAGCAGCCCTTGGCCTTGGCGAACTCGATATAGTCGATGATCTCGGGGGTGATGACCTCGCCCGGCGCGAGGATGGGGATGCCCGGCGGATAGCACATCACAAACTCGGTGCAGATCCGCCCGGCCGTCTGCCGCAGCGGCAGGCTCTCCTTGGGCGAATAGAACGCCTGCTGGGGAGTGGCTTTCACCTGCGGGGTGATGTACTCCGCGGTGAACAGGTCGCTGCGGGGTTTGGCGTAGAGGCGGCGGATGTCCGCCAAAGCGCCCACCAGACGCTCGATGTCCTGGATGCGGTCCCCGATAGAGATATACGCCAGGATGTTGGACAGATCGCCGAACTCGATCTGGATGTCGTATTCGTCCCGCAGCAGGTCGTAGACTTCAATGCCAGTCAGGCCGATGCCGCGGGTGTTGACCGCCAGCTTGGTGACATCAAAGTCAAAGATGCTGCCTCCGTTGATGAGCTCGGAGCCAAACGCATAGTAGCCGCCGATGGCGTTGATCTCCCGCCGGGCATACTCGGCCATATCCACCACCTTGGCAAAGCTCTCACGGCCGCGCATGGCCAGGTTCCGCCTGCTGATATCCAGGCTGGACATCAGTAGATAGGATGCGCTGGTGGTCTGGGTCAGGTTGATGATGTTGCTGACATACCCGGCGTTGACCCCCGGCCCGCACAAAAGCAGCGAGCTCTGGGTCAGGCTCCCGCCCGACTTGTGCATCGAGACCGCGGCCATATCCGCGCCGGCAGCCATGCCGCTGAGGGGCAGGCTAGGCCCAAAGTACAAATGAGTACCATGAGCCTCGTCTACCAGAGCCAGCATATGGTGTTCGTGCGCCAGCTCGACCAGGCTGCGCAGGTCGGAGCAGATGCCGTAATAGGTGGGGTTATTGATAAAGACTGCCACCGCGTCGGGGTTTGCCTCGATGGCCGCGCGGACGTCGGCCACTTCCATCCCCAGAGGGATGCCCAGATCCCGGTCTACCTTGGGGTCGATGTAGACCGGCACCGCTCCGCACAGCACCAGCGCGTTGATAGCGCTCTTGTGGACGTTGCGGGGCAGGATGATCTTGTCCCCCGGCTTGCAGGCTGTCAGCACCATGCTCTGGACGCTGCTGGTGGTCCCTCCCACCATCAAAAAGGAGTGGGCCGCCCCAAAAGCATCGGCGGCCAGTTCTTCCGCCTCCTTGATGACCGAGACCGGGTGGCACAGATTGTCCAGCGGTTTCATGGAATTGACGTCGATGCCGACGCAGCGTTCCCCCAGCAGTTCCACAAGCTCGGGGTTGCCGCGGCCGCGCTTGTGGCCCGGCACATCAAACGGCACCACGCGCTGCCGCCGGAACTTTTCCAGCGCCTCGTAGATCGGCGCCCGTTTTTGACGTTCCCTGTTCAAAACGATCCTTCTTTCCCTGCACGGCCTCTCTGCCCGCCGCAACAAAAAAAGGCAGCGCACCCTTTCGGGCACACTGCCTGTCAAAACGTTCTGCCGGCCTGCGCCAGCGCCTTGCAGATACAAGGAAGGACGCTGCGGCATACTGCTATGCCTGGCCTTGGAGAGTACTTCAGCAAATAGATCGAGGGGCTGCTCTGCTGCTCTTATTGACGTTTCACAAGTGGTGTGCATCCGCACGGAGTGATAAAAGAGACCAACTTATAAAATTTCCGGGTATCCTTACCCGTTCAATAATTGTTGTGACGCTTTACGCCACACGCGGCAGCGGCCAGCCCTGTCCGATGAGCTTTAGGCACCCTGCGGACGCCCGGCCTAATCTATTTGAGCGCGCTTTTGTTCGCGGCGCTTTGGGTTTATTGTACCATGTTTTTTTCACTTGTCAAGCGGTCGGATACAAATCTTTTCACTTTTATGCTAAACCGGACGAAAAACTGCGAAGCGCCTGCAATCCTTCCCTCTCCCCGTCCGTATTTTGAAAAAGGCATCTTTTGGAAGGAGGCAGTTATGCCCATGATAACGCGTTCCGAACAGGCTGGCTGGCAGAGGTCTTTTTCGAGGCCAATTTTTCCCCAAAGCCCGATGGCCGGCGTCCCGGCCGGGAACTACCGCTCAACCGCACTTTTCTCTGGGACGGCGCGTCATGCCACATCCCCTCAGTCTATCTCTGCGAGGAAGGGCTTGTCCTTGACGTTCTGCTGCAGGCGGACACCGATGCGGTCAAAGCCTGGATCGAGCGCTGGGGGCTTACCCCTGAAACAGAAACGGGCGATCTTTCTCCTGAACAGGAGATGCGTATTCAGAACGAGAACCCGCTGCACAGAGACTTTTCCCCGGCGGTCTGCCTGAACGGGCAGAGGTTCAAATTTGCAGAAGGATGCAGCTTCGTCTGGCTTTCTCTCTTTCCCGAGCACGCCGACTCCGATTGGGCGGCGGTGCGGGACCACTACCGTCTCGACCCCGCCTGCTGCTGGGAGGTCCACCGTTTTACCTTCCGGTGTCCCGTCCAACGCATGGAAAGCCTTTCCGTTACCCTGACCCCAGAAAAAATCGAGCTGCCCGGCCTGCACTTCACGGCTGCCGCGCCGGGCGATACCATCCGGTTCACCGGCCCCGCCGGGACCGCCCATACCCTGACGGTCCAGTGCTGTGAGCAACAGACGCTGGCCCAAAGCCAGAACGATGGCTGGATCTATCCCCAGTATTTTGTCGCGCTGGACTATACGGTCACGCCGCCCCTCAGCCGGGAGGAATTTAAGATCGAATGGTGCATCGTTTTCCGGGTACAGCAGCACAGCGAGATCACGCTCCCACTGCTTTGACGGACAAAAAGGCCGCTGCGTTTTTTGCAGCGGCCTTGCTTATTGTGGCAGACTTTCCAGCGGGGTGGTGCCAAAGTAGGCGCAGATGGCCTGATAGTAGACCCGGGCCGCCAGCTGACAGCCGTCGGCGTCGCCGAAAAGCTCTACATCGGCGGCGCTGGTCACAAAGCACTGCTCTGCCAGCACCGCCGGGCAAGTGGACTGTTCGAGCAGGGTGAACGTTTCCTCCTGCCGGACCCGAAGGTCGTTTTCCTCAGTCAGGACTTTCTGGCCGTTCTCATAGTAAATGTAGCGGACCCCATGCTGTCCCCGCAGAGAAGCCCCCGCCGCCTCCATCCCATCCGCCAGCAGGTGGGCGAAATAGACGCTTTCCCTGTGCCAGGTGCGCCCCGGCGTAATGGGGTAACATTCAAACCCGGCGGCCTCGGTGGAAGCCGAATTCCCGTGGATGGACAGCAGCAAGTCCGGGTTTTGGCTGTTGGAGCGCTCTGCGCGCTCGCTGGGGGTAGCAGTGACGTCGTAGCTGTCCCGCGTGGCGGCCGGTATGTAGTTGGGGTCGGCATCCAGCCAGCGGGTCAGAGCCTCGGTGGTGGCGGCGGTCATCTCCCGCTCCACCACGACGCCGGTAGCGCCGGGGTCGTCTCCCCCGTGACCGGCGTCCACAGCGATGGTGTAGGGCGGGTCCCCTACGTCCGGGCGGAACAGCTCGTCCGGTTCCTGCAGGGCGCTCTGCTCCTGAAAAGCTGCCTGCTGGGCCTGCCACCGGCTGGCTGTATCCCACAGTTTGGTCAGTCCCACCGCTGCCACCAGAGCCAAAGCGACCAGCTGCCAGTTGATCTGCCGTCCCTTTCCATGTTTTGCTTTTGTACGTCTGCGCTGTTTCTTCATCCGATGGGCTGCCCTTTCAAAAACATTCCTACCTATTGTAACGAAACAGGCCGCCCAAAGATTGCACCCGGGCAGTCAGGCCGTCACTTCAGTTCGACGACGGTGACGCCGCTCTCGCCCTCGCCGTAACGTCCCAAACGGAAGCTCTTGACGTTGCGGTGGCCGCGCAGATGCTTCTGGATGGCGGCGCGCAGCGCGCCTGTGCCGTTGCCGTGGATCAGATAGACGGTGGACTGCCCGTTCAGCACAGCGTGGTCGATGAAGGAATCCGCCTCCTGAATGGCCTCGTCCACGGTCAGGCCCAGCAGGTTGCATTCCATCTTGGTCTCCCGGCGCGCCCGCTCGAAGTGCCCGCCGTCGCCGCGGGTGCTGTCCCCGGTCTGACGGGTATAGCGCATCTGTGCCTTGGTCTTGGGGGCGGCAGGCGCTTTTTCCATTTTATCCGGCTGTTTCAGCCCTTTGAGGGGCACTTTGGTCTTGACGATGCCGGCGCGGACCAGGACGTCGCCGTTGCGGTCGGGCAGGGCCAGAACGGTAGCCAGCTGGCCCAGTTCGGCGATGCAGACTTCCTGTCCAACCCGGACTTCCTTCAGGGGCACAAACTCCCGCACGGGGTTGTGCACCACATCGGAGTTGGCAAACAGTTTGGCCGACTCCTTCTTGGCGATCTCCCGGGCGCGCTGGGCCCGCTGCTGGGCGCTGGTCTTTTCGTCCTTCTGGATCCGGCGCAGCTCGTCGGTCAGCCGGTAGGCTTCGTTTTCCACCTGCTGGGCCAGAGTGCGGGCCTTGGCCCGGGCGGCTTCCAGCTCGTTTTCACCCTGACGAATCAATTCCTCTTTCTTTTTCTGGGCGTCCTCCAGCTGATGGGCCGCCTCGTGGCGGAGGCGCTCCACCTCGTCCTGGCTGGCTTTGAGCTGCAGTTTCAGATCGTCCAGCTGGCCCAGCACCGCATCCAGCCGCTTGTCGTCAGCCGAGAGGTGCTGCTTGGCCGCCTCGATGACCCGTTCGGGGATACCCAGCTTTTCGCTGATGAGGAAAGCGTTGGATTTGCCCGGCACGCCCACGCTCAGCTTGTAGGTGGGCCGCAAAGTCTCCAAATCAAATTCGCAGCTGGCGTTGACCACGCCGGGCGTCTCGAGGGCAAAGACCTTCATCTCGGCATAGTGGGTGGTCGCCATCAGCAAAACGCCGCGGCGGCGCAGTTCTTCGATGATGGCCACAGCCAGGGCCGCGCCCTCGGCGGGGTCGGTGCCCGCGCCCAGCTCGTCCAGCAGGACCAGGGTTCCGGGGGCGGCCAGCTCGAGGATGCCGGTGATCTTGGTCATGTGGCCCGAGAAGGTGGAAAGGCTCTGTTCGATGCTCTGTTCGTCGCCGATATCCACCAGGTACTCCTGAAAGACGCAGACTTCGCTGCGCTCATCCGCCGGGATCAAAAAGCCGCACTGGGCCATGGCGCACAGCAGGCCGGCCGTTTTCAAAGTGACCGTCTTGCCGCCGGTGTTGGGGCCGGTGATGATGAGGGAATCGTATTCTTTCCCCAGGGCGATGTCCACCGGCACGCACTTGGCCGGGTCGATCAGGGGGTGGCGGGCCCGCACCAGCGAGAAAGACCCGTCGTAGCTGACCGTGGGCTTGAAGGCTTTCATTTCCAGCGCCATGCGGGCCTTGGCCAGCAGGATGTCGATCTCCAGCATGGCTTTGTAGCTGTACTGGAACTGGGGCTCGATGGCGGCCACCTGACTGGTGAAAGCCGTCAGGATCCGCTCGATCTCCTGGGCCTCCTGGGCCCGGTACTGCAGGATGCGGGCGTTGGCCTCCACCACGGCCTGCGGCTCCACAAAGACGGTGGCGCCGGTGGAGGACACGTCGTGGATGATGCCGCTGACCTCGCCGCGGTACTCGCTCTTGACCGGCACCACGTACCGGCCGTTGCGGATCGAGACGACAGCCTCCTGCAGATATTTGGAGGAATCCATATTGTGGACCATGCTTTCCAGCCGGTCGCGGATGGCGTTTTCGGTGGAGCGTATTTTTTTGCGCAGCTCCGCCAGAGTGTGGGAAGCTGTGTCCGCCATGGTATCGGGGGCCAGAATGGCGTCCGAGATCTGCTGTTCCAGCCCGGGCTGAGGGGCCAGGGCGTAGAACAGGTCGTCGGTGGGCAGAGCATCGTGGTCGGTGGAACCGTACCAGCTGCTCAAATTCTGGAAATTGCGCAGCGCCCCCGCCACCAAAAGCAGTTCGCCCATCGAGAGGACGCCGCCCTTGACGGCGCGGGTGGCCAGCGCGCTGACCCCTTCCACCCCGCCGAACCGGGGAGAGCCGTTCTTGATGAGCAGGGTGTTGATGGCGTCGGTCTGCTCCAGAGCAAAGCGGACTTCGTCGGGGTCGCACAGGGGGGCCAGTTCCAGCATTTTGGCTTTGGCCTCCTTGCAGACGCACCCGGCGGCGGCCCGCTCGATGATCTTGTTCAGTTCAAGCGTTTTTAAGTAACTTGTCTCCATTGATTCAATCCTTTTTGGGTTGTTGATCCGGGTCCCACGCCGGGAGGGACCGCAAAAACTTTAACGAATTCAGGGGCTTGTCCATATGGGCTAGGGCGTACTGCTCCGCCGCGGCATACAGCAGCCGCGCGCTGGCGGCCGAAATGCGGAAACCGAAGATCCGCTTGTCCTCTACCAGACAGATGTACCGCACCGCAAACAATGCGCCCTTGTCCAAGTTGCAGGCTTTGCCCTCTTTGGCTGCGCAGTTGGCGCAGAGCAGTCGCCCGTCCTCGATGTCCAGGCAGAACTGGTCGCCGTCGTAGGCGCCGCACCCCTGGCAGCAGAGCAGCTGCGGCTGGAACCCACACTCGCAGGTCATCCGCAGCTCGAACACCGCCTTGACCAGCTTGGGGTCCGTTTTCTGCTGGCAGATCTTATACAGGCAGTTCATCAGGAGCTTGAGCTCCTTTTCCGCCGGCTGGTCCGCCAGGGAGAGCGCCAGGGTGAATTCCACCATGTACATGGCGACGCCCTGCGCCTCGAAGCTGTAGCCGATGTTGCGGAAGTCATCCTCATAGCCGGCCTCCACCACGGTGTACATCCGGTCCTCGGTGTTGCGGCCGGGCCGGAGGACGAACTCCGAATAGCACAGCTGGCCGCAGGCTGCAAACAGATGGCTGGTCAGCCGCATACTGTTTTTCGCAAACGCGGTGATCAGCCCTTTTTCAGCCGTCAGTATCTTGAGGATCCGGTCCGACTCGCCGTACTCGATCTCCTGCAGCACCAGACCCCTGATCACAAATTCGTCCATTGCACGTCCCCTGCCCAGGGGCGGCAGCACCGGCCGCCGCCCGTCTGTAGTCAAGATAATGGCTGATCTTCCCGGTCAAGGCAAACGCCTTCCAGCAGTTGTCTGCATCCATCTGTCCGCACCTCTCCTTCGGTTAGGGCGTTTCGCCCCCGCCCGCCTGGGGCGTATCTGTACCAGTCAAGCGCCGGCCCATCTGCCGGATTCCGGCAAAATGAAACGGTGCCAAGCCATTTTCAGATACACCCAAGGGTGTATCTGAAAACTCCCCAACGCTGCCTCATTCTACCAAAAAGCGCATCTGCCACGTTGCAGTCGCTTGCATTCCACAAAGGAGTGCAGCGCTCCCGCGTCTTGCAGCTGCATCTTTTTGGCGAATGATTCAGCATTTTTGAATTCTCAGATACATCCTAGTGTTGACTTCATCGTAGCGCGGTATCCCCGGGAAATCTGTCCTGTTCTGGCAGGCGTCACCTGCGGCCGGTATCCTGCCGGAAGCCGAAGCTGTTCAAAAGATACTCGTTGTCCCGCCAGTCGGCCTTGACCTTGACCCAGCACTGCAGGTTGACCCGGCAGCCCAGGAAGTCTTCGCAGTCGGCGCGGGCCGCGCTGGCGATCTTTTTCAGCATGGCGCCGCCCTTGCCGATAACCATTCCCTTGTGGCTCTCCCGCTCGCAGTAGATGTTCACGTCAATATCCACCAGATCGGTGCCGGGCCGCTCCTTGAAGCGCTCCACCACCACGGCCAGCCCGTGGGGGATCTCGTCCCGCATGAACAGCAGGGCCTTCTCCCGGATCAGTTCGGCCACCAGCTCCTTCTCCGGCATATCGGTGTAGGCGTCGTCGTCGAAGTAATGGGGGCCTTCCACTGCGTAGCGGCCCAGGAGCTCGAACAGCTCCTCACAGTTCCGGTTGTCCCGGACGCTGACGGTGCAGACCTGGTCGAACACGCCCAGGCCCTCCAGCTCCGCCTTGCGGGCTTCCAGCTCCGCCGGGTCCTTGACCAGGTCGATCTTATTGATGACCGCAATGGCGGGGCCGCCCCGGCGCAGCGCGTCGATCAGCATCTGCTCCGACTCATTGATGCCGGGGTGCGGCTCGAACAGCATCATGGACACATCCACGTCGCCCAGCGAATCGCTGGCGGTCTTGTCCATCCGCTTGCCCAGCTTGTTTTTTGCCTTGTGGACGCCGGGCGTGTCCAGCAGGACATACTGCAGCGGCCCCCGGGTAATGACGCCGGTGATCCGGGTGCGGGTGGTCTGCGGTTTGGAGGTGACAATGGCCACCTTTTCCCCCACCAGCAGGTTGGTCAGGCTGGATTTGCCCACGTTGGGCCGGCCGATGACCGCCACGAACACCGACGAAGTATCATAGCGGGGGGCGTCGTTTTTCTCGTTGTGATTCAAGGGTCTGTACTCGCTTTCTTCTTTTACTCGGTGTAGCTGACGGTGCGGGGCAGGCCCAGCTGCTGCAGGACGGCTTCCTCCCGTTCCCGCATCCGGACGGCCTCGAGGCCGCCGTTCTCGTGGTCGTAGCCCAGCAGATGCAGCATGGAGTGGACGGTCAAAAACGCCACCTCCCGCTGGAGAGAGTGTCCGTAGAGGTTGGCCTGCTCCATGGCCCGCTCCATGCTGATGACGATATCCCCCAGCATTTTGCAGCCGTTGTTCTCGTCAATGTCGTACTGCCCGTCCACCCCCAGGGGGAAACTGAGCACATCGGTGGGCATGGGCTTCGAGCGGTACTGGTTGTTCAGCTCGGCAATGGCAGCGTTATCCACAAAGGTGACGCTGATCTCAGCAGGCCCCTCAAAATGTTCGTATTCCAGCACGGCGTTGCAGGCCCGGCGGATCAGGATGCGCAGGCCGGACGGCACTTTGACCGCTTTCTGTTCATTGGCTATCAGTACTTTGTTGGACATATCAAGTCCGCTCCTTTCTTTTTGGGGCGCTTTCTTCTTATCACAAACCGCCGGCCTTTACCGTTTGGCCGGGTGCGCGGCCGCCTCATACGCCTTGATGATCTCCTGCACAAGGCGGTGGCGCACCACGTCTTTTTCGTTGAAATAACATTGGGCGATGCCGGAAATATTTTTCAGCACCTGCAGCGCGTCCACCAGGCCGCTGCGGGTCCGGTCGGGCAGGTCGATCTGGGTGACGTCGCCCGTCACCACCACTTTCGAGCCGGTGCCCATCCGGGTCAGGAACATTTTCATCTGTTCGGGGGTGGTGTTCTGGGCCTCGTCCAAAATGATGAAGGAGTCGTCCAGCGTCCGTCCGCGCATATAGGCCAGAGGCGCTACCTCGATCAGCTGTTTTTCGGTCAGCCGCTCGAACGCCTCGGCCCCCAGCATATCGAACAGGCCGTCATAGAGGGGCCGCAGGTAGGGGTCGACCTTCTGCTGCAGATCGCCGGGCAGAAAGCCCAGTTTCTCCCCCGCTTCCACCGCCGGCCGGGTCAGGACGATGCGGGACACATCCTTGGCCTTGAAGGCTTTGACCGCCATGGCCACCGCCAGATAGGTCTTGCCGGTGCCTGCCGGTCCCACGCCGAAGGTGATGGGGTGGGTGCGGATGGCGTTCAGGTATTCCTTCTGCCCCAGGGTCTTGGGCCGGATGGGCCGGCCCTTGGCGGTCACGGCCACAAAGTCCTCGGTCAGCTCCCGCACCCGCTTTTCCTCGCCGTCATGGGCCAGGCTCATGCAGTAGCGGACGGTCTGGTCCTCCAGCGGGGTGTGGTTCTCATTCAAAAGCAGCATCCCCTCCACCGCACGCGCGGCGGCGGCCACATTTTCTTCCTCGCCCGAAAGACGCAGCATGGTGCCCCGGCAGGTCGCCGTGACCGAGAATTCCTTTTCCAGCAGACGGATGTTGCAGTCACAGTTGCCGAACACGGCGGCCGCTACTTCTACGCTGTCCAGTTCAATGCTTTTTTCAGCCATGTGATCCCTCCCGAGACATCTTGTTTTTAGGATAAAAACGGTTCTCAGCTTTTATTATATCACCAAAACTTTGCAGTGGAAACTGTGAAAAATGCACAAAATTATTCGTGCATATTGAAGCGCTTTTCCCTTTCCTGCCGCCGCCCTGCGCACCTGGCCGGAATCTCTTGACAGCGGTCTGTTTTTATGGTATCATAATTGGCGTTGCAGCTATGCAGCGTGCTACTGTGGCTCAGCCGGTAGAGCAGCTCACTCGTAATGAGCAGGTCGTCCGTTCGAATCGGATCAGTAGCTCCAGCAAAGGCTCCGAGGCCGTTTTACGGCTTCGGGGCTTTTCTTTTTTGTTCAGGCGCGGACAGCGCGCGGCTCAGCTGGCATACCACCAGACAGCACCCCAAAAAAGCCAGCAGCGCGCAGTCGGGCGGGACCCGCCGCAGGACGGCCGGCGAAGCGTGCAGGACCGCCGCGGCCGGGGCCGTCCCGCCCGGAAACCTGAGCAGCAGCCAGAACAGCCCCAGAGACAGGGGCAGATGAAGCAGGCGGGCGGCCAGCAGAGGGCGGAAAGAAATTTCAGGCGGGCAGATGGTGCGCACCTGCAGCAGGACGGACGCCCCCTGCAGGCTGATGGCCGCGCAGCAGAGCCAGCTGGCCCAGCGCCCGGCCCGGGAAGCCAGGTCGCAGCCCGAGCACACTTCCAGCAGCATGGCGGCGGGCAGGCCCAGCCCGGGCGCCGCCGCACGCAAACCGCCGGCCAGCAGCCGAAAATACAGGATGAACCCGCACAGTTTGCAGTAGGTCAGGGCGGCGTCCGCGATGACTCCGTCCAGCCGGAGGGGCGGCAGCGGGGACAGGGTGCCTTCCAAACAGTCTGAACCAGCTGGCCTTGCTTTTGCCGGACGGTGCAGCCGGCTGAGGACAGCCGCCGACAGCAGCCCCGCCAGCGCCTGCGCCGCGAACAGACGCACCCCCAGCCCGGCGCTGCCCAGCATCCCCTCGCCCACCGTCAGGATCACAAAGGAGGGGCCCGAGCAGATGCAGGCCGGCAGGAGGTTGGCGGCCTCTTGCGGGGACAATCTGCCGGTGCGGACCGCCTGGGCAGCCGCATTGGCCGCCGGCGCAAACCCGCCCACAAGGCCCATCAGCAAAACGCCTCCGGCGCAGGGCGCGCGGGCCCCTGCCAGGCGGGCGGCCGGGCGCAGGAAGCCGCCCAACACTTCCCCGCCGCCGCTGCGCACCAGCAAAGTGGACACGATCAGGAACGGGAACAGGGACAAAAGCAGCGGTCCTCCGCAAAGGGCCAGCCCCTCTCGCAGGGCCTGGGCGCAGGCCGCAGGCACGGCAAAGGGCAGCGCCGCCGTCAGCAGCGCGATCAGAACGAAAACACAGCGGCGATACATAAGCAGCCCCCCTGCTTCCATATATATGGACAGAAGCGGCGTACCATGCCGGCGGCATCACGGGCCCGCCGCACCGCCGACGGGAGGGGGAAAAGGTGTCGAAACAACGCAAACGCCGGCTGACGCCGTGCGGCTGGCTCAAGCTGCTGTTCAGCCAGCCTCCCGCCGGAATGTACCGCCGGCCAGCCGTCTACATGACAGGTTCCCAGATGGAGATCGAACATTTCAAGCAGATCCGTACCTATGACGAGAACAAACTCTGCCTCGACCTGTACGGCGGCACCTTTACCGTCTATGGGGACGGGATGAAGATCCTCTCGCTGAGCGCCCACCGGATCACGCTGCAGGGGCGTTTTGTGCGGACGGACTTTTCGGACGGAAGCGGCGGAAACTAAGGAGGCGGACGGATGGAGGCTGTACAGCTCTGGGCCGGGGTGACGTTTTCCGCCCGCGGCGGCCATACCGAGGCCCTTCTCAACGATGCAGCCGGCGCAGGGCTCCAGCTTGCCGCCATCGTCCCGCGGCCCGGCGGGTTTGACGGGCGCTGCGCGGCCTGGCGCTACCGGCGTCTGGCAAAGCTGGCCCGGCAGCGCCGGGTACGGCTGCAAGTCCAAAAGAGGCGGGGCCTGTTTTTCCGGCTGCGGCCTCTGCTCCGGCGTACCGGACTGTGGGTGGGGCTGGCCGTTTTTCTTCCACTGCTGCTGTGGAGCCGGGGCCTGGTCTGGTTTGTGTTCTACACGGACATGACCCCCGGCCAGCAGGCGCGGGCAGCTGCTCTTTTGCGGGAAAACGCGGGCCTAGAACCCGGCGCACGGGTGTCCCAGGAGGACCTCGACGCCGGAGAATACGCGCTGCTTCAAAGTGGGGAATTTTCCTGGGCCAGCGTCAACTTTTTTGGCGGGCGGCTGGAAGTGGAGACGGCTGCCGCTCAGCCTGCCCCCGCCATCTTTTCGGGCAAGCTGCAGACCATCTGTGCCAGGACCGGCGGCCTGGTCACGGCGGTGGAGATCAAGAGCGGCACCGCCCTGGTCCAGCCAGGACAGCAGGTCGAGGCCGGCCAGCCGTTGATCGGCACATCCCGCACCGAGCGGGACGGCACCCCGATCTTTGCTCCGGCAGCCGGGACCGTCACCGCGCGCTTTGCCTGGTCCACTTCCTGCGAACAGCCTTTGAAGGTTGAAGTCCCCCTGCTGGACAGCGGGCGGGGCGTCCAGCTGCGGCTGTCCTGCGGCGGGCTGCATCTGACGCTGCCCCGGTGGGGCGGCGCACGGAGCGAGGGCAGCATTGCCGTCACCCGGCACGTTGCCCTGGAACTGTTCGGCCTGCCCCTGCCGGTGGCCGTGGAGGAAACTGCCTTCTACGCCCGCCGGCCCGGCGAAGTGGCCTACCCGGACGATCTCGCTCTGGAGATGGCCCGCCTGACCTGCCTGCGTTCTCTGGAAGCAGCCTGGCCGGACGCCGAGATCGCCGCCCTGCAGGAGAGCGTCGAGATGCGCTCCGGCACGCTCTGCTATGCGGTGACCTATACCCTGCTGGGAGATATTGCCGGCGGGTAAAGCGAGAAAAAAGTCCTGCCGGTCTGGACACCCAGAGGGGCAGGGCTTTTTGTATGCTGCGGCATTCAGGCTTCGGCAGGGGCCTGCGGCTGGACGGGCAGCTCCTTCAGCAGTTTGTTCAGGTCAAATTCATATTTGGTGTGGCAGAAGTGACAGACCACCTCGCAGTGAGGGTCTTCGTCCCGGAGCTTTTCCAGCTCCTTGCGGCCCAGGCTGAGCAGCATATCGCGGGTGCGGGCCTCGCTGCAGTCGCAGCGGTAGCCCACCTGACGGGTGTCCAGCACCGACGGCGCAAAGCCGGCCAGGGCCTTTTCCATCATATCCCGGGGCGTCATGCCATTGCGCAGCATCTCAGTGACCGAGGGCATGGCGGCGATGTTGTTTTCCAGCTGGGTGATCTCGGCGTCGGTCGCGCCCGGCAGCAGCTGGATCAGGTAGCCGCCCGCACAGTGGATGGTCAGATCGGGGTCCACCAGCACGCCCAGAGCGCAGACCGTGGGGATCTGCTCGCTGTAGGCATAGTAGGCGGTCAGGTCCTCGGCGATCTCACCCGAGACCAGCGGCACCTGGCCCACGGTGGGCTCCTTCTGAAGGCGGTTGTCCCGGATGACGGTCAGCACACCATCCTTGCCCACGGCGCCGCCCACATCCAGGTGGCCGTCCGCGCGGGGCGGCAGCTCCACCAGCGGGTGGTCGATGCAGCCCTTGACGTTGCCGGTACCGTCGGTGCAGGCGATCAGCAGGCCGGCAGGGCCGCCGCCGCTCACCCGCAGGGTGATGCTGTCCCGGTCGTCTTTCAGCATCGAGCCCATCAGGGCCGCGCCGGTCAAAAGACGGCCCAGAGCGGCGCTGCAGGTGGCGCTTGTCTTGTGAAGTTGTTCTGCTTTACAGACGATATTCGTCGAATCTACGCCGCAAAACACGACGCCTCCGTTGTCGGACAGGCCGCGGATCAGTTCAGCCATGGTGTTCTCCTTCCAGCTGTGTATAGTTTTTGACCGCACAGAAAAAATACCGTTCACTGGTATCGGTCAGCGGACCGAAGGTCTCGCCGTCGCAGACGGACTCCAGCGTAAAGCCGTGCCGCTCCAATGCGGCGCGGATCTCGGCCAGCTCATATGTATACTCACAAAATTCCTCGTGGAAACGCTCGCCGGACGCACGGTCATCAATGTCCAGCGCGATGCGGACGCGGCGGCCCCCGTCCTCCAGACGGTTGGTCCAGACGCAGCCGGCGTCCTCCCCTTCAAAGGTGAAGGTGTTGTTCCCCAGCACTTCCCAGTGCTTGTAGGGGGTGTTCATGTCGAACAGGAGCACCCCGCCTTTTTCCATAAAGAAACCGGCGTTGGCTATGGGCGCATCCAGCTGAGGCAGGTGGTTGAAGGTGTCGAAGGTGGACACCGCTCCCCGGATGGTGCCGTAGAGGTCGAGGCTGCACAGGTCCTGTTCCAACAGCAGCAGGCGGCCCGTCAGCTCGAGCTGGTCGGCCTTGTCCCGGACCACGCACAGCATCTCCTCCGACTGGTCGATGGCGATCATGTCGTAGCCCGCCTGGGCGAGCATCAGGGTCAGTTCGCCGGTGCCGCAGCCCAGGTCGGCCAGGATGCCGTCCCGAATGCCGTGGGCGTCCAGTTCCGCTTTGACGCGGCGGTACAGCGCGTCGTAGTCCGCATCCCCGTTGAAGGAATCGTAAAAATAGGCAAACTCGTTATACGCCATCGGCCTGCCCCTCGTTTTCCGCCTGAGCGGCCGCGGCAGCCTCGTTCAGGACCGCCTGCAGCTCGGCGATGCCGTAGCCGTTCTCTGCGCTGGTCAGGATCACCGCCCGGCACCCGAAAGCCAGACAAGCCTTTTCAAATGCCTGCCGGGTCTCCTCCAGCTGGCTCTTTTTCAGCTTGTCGGCCTTGGTCAGGGCCACCACATAGGGGATCTTGTGGTAGTGCAGGTAGCGCAGCATCTGGACGTCGTCGGCCCCGATGTCGTGCCGGCAGTCGATCAGCTGGACCAGCAGGGTGTGGTTGCGCCGTGCGCCGAAATAGCTGTTGATGAGGTCATCCCAGCGCTGGCGGTCGGCGTTGCTGACCTTGGCGTAACCGTAGCCGGGCAGGTCCACAAAATAGCAGTCGTCCACCTCGTAGAAGTTGATGGTGGCCGTCTTGCCCGGTGTGCTGGACACCCGGGCAAGATTTTTGCGGTTGCACAGTTTGTTGATGAGGCTGGACTTGCCCACGTTGGACCGGCCCGAAAAACTGATCTCCGGCCGGCCGCTGTCGGGCAGCTGGCTGGAAATGCCATAGCTTGCCAGAAAAGCCGCTTTGTTGTAGTTCATGTTCTCTCCTTACAGTGGGACGCCGGAGGGCGGGCCGTCAGCAGACGACCCCCGGCTGCGGCGTCTTGTCTGCCGGGGGCGGCAGGATGGCGTCGGAAGCCTTGGGCTTGCGGGCGCGGGTGCGCCGGGCCGGCAGGGACTTGGTGGTTTTGAGCAGGGCGATGTCCAGCACCTGGGCCAGGGTGGACACCGGCACGAACTGCAGGTTCTGCTTGACCTCGTCGTCCACCTCGTACAGGTCGCTCTCGTTGTCCTTGGGGATCAGCACCAGCTTCATCCCCTCGCGGTAGGCTGCCATGCTCTTTTCCCGCAGGCCGCCGATGGCCAGCACATTGCCGTGGAGGGTGATCTCGCCGGTCATGGCAACATCGCCCCGGACCGGGCGGCCCGACAGGCAGGAAATGAGGGCGGTGGTTAGGGTAACGCCGGCCGACGGGCCGTCCTTGGGGATAGCGCCTTCCGGGGCGTGGATGTGCAGGTCGCACTTTTTGAGCTTTTCGGCGTCGATGCCGTATTCGGCGGCGTGGACCCGGGCGTAAGTGATGGCCAGCTGGGCGCTCTCCTTCATGACGTCGCCCAGCGAGCCGGTGACGGTGATCTTGCCGCTGCCGTCCTCGATGACCTGCACCTCGATGGGCAGGGTCTCGCCGCCGACGCTGGTCCAGGCCAGGCCGTTGGCGATGCCCACGGCGTTATCGCGGTTGAGGAACTCCGGCTTGACCATCCGGGGCCCAAGCAGTTCTTCCAGCATGGACTCGGTGACAGAGATCTTCTCCGCCTCGCCGGAAGCGATCTTCCGGGCGCACTTGCGCAGAACGCTGTTGATGGTCCGTTCCAGGGTGCGGACGCCGGCCTCCCGGGTGTAGCCGTCGATCAGGCCGTACAAAGCCGACTGGGACAGCGTCACCTTGCCGGTCAGGCCGCACAGTTCCAGCTGCTTGGGCAGCAGGTGGCGGCGGGCGATGTTGTATTTTTCCACCCGGGTATAGCTGGGCAGCTCGATGATGTCCATGCGGTCCCGCAGCGGGGCGGGGATGCCGCCCAGGTCGTTGGCGGTGGTGATGAACAGCACATGGCTCAAGTCATACGGGATATCCAGGAAATGGTCCTTGAAGGTGTTGTTCTGCTCGGGGTCCAGCGCTTCCAGCAGGGCGGCCGCCGGATCGCCCCGGAAGTCCCCTGCCAGCTTGTCGATCTCGTCCAGCAGGATCAGGGGGTTCTGGCTCTTGGCGGTGATCATGGCGCTGATGATCTTGCCGGGCATGGCGCCGATGTAGGTGCGGCGGTGGCCGCGGATCTCGGCTTCATCCCGCACGCCGCCCAGACTGAGCCGGACGTACTTCCGGTTCAGGCACCGTGCGATCGACCGGGCGATGCTGGTCTTGCCCACGCCCGGAGGGCCCACCAGGCAGATGATCTGCGCCTTGACGTCAGGGGCCAGCTTGCGGACGGCCAGCATCTCGAGGATGCGGTCCTTGACCTTTTTCAGGCCGTAGTGATCGTGGTCCAGGATCTCCTGCGCCTTGTTGATGTCCAGATCGTCCTCGGTAAAGGTGTTCCAGGGCAGGTCCAGGCAGGTGTCCAGGTAGGTGCGGATGACGGTGGCCTCCTGGTTGCTGCCCTGCATCTTGGCGAGGCGGTCCACCTCTTTCAGGAGCTTGGTCTCGCTCTCCTCCTCCAGGTGCAGTTCCAGGATGCGGCGGCGGTAGTCCTCCGCTTCCGCGTGGGTGTCGTCCCCTTCGCCCAGCTCGCTGCTGATGATGTTCAGCTGTTCGTGGAGGTAGTAGTCCCGCTGGTTTTTGTCCATGGACTCGTTGACTTTGTCGCTGATCTCCTTTTCGATCTGCATCACCTGGCACTCCCGGCGCAGCAGCTCGATCAGCTTTTCCAGCCGGCCGGCGAGGGTATTTTCATCCATCACCGCCTGTTTGTCCTCATAGCGGAACAAAAGGTTGGCCGGGATATATTCGCTCAGGAAAACGGGGTCGTCGCTGGACACGATGGCGAACACCACGTCCTTGGCGAGCCGCTGGTTCAGGGCCAGATAGTCGTCAAAGACGCTCTTGAGGCTGCGGACCATGGCGTCGATCTGGAGCGCCTCGTCCTCCCTGGGCCCGCGGACCGGCGCGGGCTGGACGGCCGCCAGCAGGAACTTGCCGCTGTCGTCCAGGTCGGTCATGCGGGCGCGGTACTTGCCTTCCACCAGCACCCGGACCAGGTCGTCCGAGACGCGCAGCACCTGCTTGATCTCGGCCACCACGCCGTAAGTAAACAGGTCGTCCCGGGCGGGCTCGTCGGTGTCCATCTTTTTCTGGGCGACCAGGAACACATTGGAATTGTTGCCCATCGCCCACTCGATGGCGGCGATGCTCTTTTCGCGGCCCACCTCAAAGTGGACCAGGTTGTTTGGGAAGACCACCAGCCCCCGCAGGGCAATGGCAGGAAGATGGTGCGTCTGCCGCTCCACCTTGATCGTTACTTTTTCAGACATTGTGTGAACCTCCCAAAGCCGCGCCCCAGTCTTGCGGCGGGCACGGCCTTTGTTCTCTCAGGCGGCAGGGCGCAAAGCCCTGTTCCTGTGTATTATAGCCGGTTGCGGCGGCGGTTGCAATGGGGCCCACTGTTTTTGCCAGCTTTGCGGGCCCCGCAAAATGTTTCCATCCGCCGCACAAGTAAAGTTTATGAGGAATGCCTCTCCCGTATATTGAACCCCAGCTTTTCCAGCGCGGGCAGCAGGGCCCGGAGGATCAGCGCGGTCAGCGCTCCCATGGCCAGCCCCAGCACCAGCATGACCGGCGCATAGTAGAAAGACAGGGACGAGGAAATGATGATCCCCGCGCCGATCAGCTGGCCCACATTGTGGGCAAATGCGCCGCTGACCGACAGGATGAACCAGGTGGGCCGGAAGGGCGCCACGTCGTACAGCAGCCACATCACCAGAAGGGACAGCAGCCCGCCGCACAGGGAGAGGAAGCCCGCCGTCGGCCCCGACACCAGAAAGACGAACAGCGCCTTGAGCACGTCGAGGATGAGGGCCTGCCGGGCCCCCATGAACAGCAAAGCGTACATGACCACCACGTTGGCCAGGCCCAGCTTCATCCCCGGCAGCAGGCCCGGGATGGTCAGCGTCCCCTCGGCAAAAGAGAGGGCCATGGCCAGGGCAAACAGCATCCCCGACAGGGCGACCTGTTTGGCTTTGCTCGGTTTTTGGTTGCGCATGGGCGGTCTCCTTTGGGGCGTCAGGCCCCGGCTTCCCCGGCAGTCTCAGACAGGGAGCGCTCGTACTGTTCCTGTTCTTCCACGGCGGCTTCCCAGGCGGCGAACAGCTCCTCCTGATGGAAGCGCAGGTCCTCCAGCTCGTCGCTCTTCTGGCGCAGCAGCTGGGGGTCGTTGTAGACTTCGGGGGAGTTGATCTCGTTGTCCAGCTCCACTTCCCGCGCGCCGCACTTTTCCATCTCTTCCTCGCAGGATTTGATCTTGGCCCGCAGCTCGGCCCGGCGGCGGCGCTGCTCTTTGCCATAGCCGGCCTTTGCTGCGGCGTCGCTTTTCTCCTGCGCGGGTGCGGCGGGCGCCGCGCGGCCCATCAGGGCGTCGTAGCTGGGGTAAATGGTGGCTTTGCCGTTTTCCAGGTAGAGGATGGGGCAGGCCAGGCTGTTCATCAGGTGACGGTCGTGGGTGACCAGCAGCAAAGTGCCGGTATAGGCCATCAGAGCCTCGGTCAGGTTCTCCCGGGTATAGATGTCCAGATGGTTGGTGGGCTCGTCCAGGAACAGCAGGTTGGGCCGTTCCAGCACGATCTCCGCAAAGCGGAGGCGGGCCAGCTCGCCGCCCGAGAGGGACGCGCAGTCCTTGAACACCGTCTCTCCCCGGAAACCCAGCCGCGCCAGATGGCTGCGCACTTCCAGCTCGGTCATCTGGGGGTACTTGTCCCAGATGGCGTCGATGACGCGGCCCGCGCCGGCGCGGCGCTGCTGCTGTTCAAAGATGCTGGGCCGCGCGCCGGTGCCCAGCCGGACCATCCCGCCCGAGGGCCGGCGGCGGCCGTCCAGCACCTGCATCAGGGTGGACTTGCCCGCCCCGTTGGGCCCGGCGATGACCAGCCGCTGGCCGCGGCAGACGGTGTGGGTGAAAGGCTCCAGCAGGACCCTGTCCCCGATGCGGATGGTCAGGTTCTTCATGATGACCAGCTCGTTCCAGGGCTCCACGTCGTATTCAAAGCGGAAGCTGAGCCGGTTGGTCTCGTCCTTGGGGGCCTCGGTGATCTCGAGCTTTTCCAGCTGTTTGCGGCGGCTCTGGGCCATTTTGGTGGTGGAGGCCCGGACCAGGTTGCGGTCGATGTAGTCCTGCAGCTTTTCGGCCAGGGCGACGTCGGCGTCGTGCTGTTTCTGACGCAAAGCGTCGGCCGCCTCTTTCTGGGGCAGATAGGCCGAGAAGTTGCCCTTGTAGACGGTCATGGTCCGGCCGGCCACTTCCCAGATCTTGGTACAGACGTTATCCAGGAAATAGCGGTCGTGGCTGACCACCATCACCGCGCCGGGATAAGTCTTGAGGTACGTTTCCAGCCACTCCATGGTGGTAAAGTCCAGGTGGTTGGTGGGCTCGTCCAAGATCAGGATGTCCGGCTTTTCCAGCAGGAGCTTGGCGATGCGCAGCCGCGTCAGCTCGCCGCCGGACAACACCCCCACGTTTTTCTCCCAGGTGTTCTGGGGAAAACCCATGCCGCCCAGCACCTTTTTGATGTTCACATCCATGTTGTAGCCATCGGCGGCGTCCACGACGGCCTGCAGGGCGGCGTGCTGTTCCAGCAGGGTCGGGTCGCTGGGGCTGGCGGCCATTTTGCGCTCCACGATCTGCATCTGGGCCATGGCGTCCAGCACCGGGGCAAAGGTGGAGCGCATCTCCCCGTAGACGTCCAAAGTCACATCCAGCTTGGCGTTCTGGGCCAGGTACCCCACGGTGACGCCGTGGGTCAGGCTGAACTCGCCGGTATAGTCGGTGTATTCACCGGTCAGGATCTTGAGCAGGGTCGTTTTGCCGGCGCCGTTCTGGCCCACGATGCCGATGCGGTCCTCCCGCTCGACGCTGGCCGTCACGTTTTCCAGCACGACCTTTTCCCCAAAGCTCTTGCCGATTTGTTCCAGGTTCAATAACATAATTTCTTCCCCACAATGCGCCTGCCCGGCTCAGACCTGGTGGCGCCGGTTTTTCATGCCCACACGGGCCAGCTCGTCCGGTTCCATGACAATGGGATAGAGCTGCTCGAGGGCGTCGATCTCATAGGTCGGGCAGACCTGGCCTGGGTTTTCCAGATGGCCGCGGTTCAGCCAGCAGGTGTCCAGCCCGGCGTTGATGCCGCCCTGGATGTCGCTGCTCAGGCTGTCCCCCACCACCAGGACGTGCTCCCGGTTTTCCACGCCCAGCGTGCGCAGGGCGGTGTCAAAGATCTTGCGGTTGGGCTTTTCACTGTCCGACCGCTCCGAGACAAAGACCTCCTCCATGAAGGCCGCGATCCCCGATTCCTTGACCCGGCGGCTCTGCACCTTGTCGAACCCGTTGGTGACGATGGCCATGGTGGCCACCTCGGCCAGCTCGTGGAGGACGTCCAGCACATTGCCGGGCATCAGATCGGGATGGGTGGACAGCTGGTTGAGGTAATAGCGGTTCATCTCAGCGCCGCTGCCCGAAACGCCGATCTCCTTCAAAAAGCGGGTAAAGCGCTCGTTCATCAGTTTTTCGCGGCGGATCTGGCCCTTTTCCAGCTGACGCCACAGCCCTTCGTTGATGGTGCGGTACTTCTCTACCGTCTCGTTGGAGGGCTCGATGTTGTACTGGGCCAGGGTCTCGGCCAGGGCCTTGCGTTCAGCGGCGTCAAAATCAAGCAGGGTATTGTCTGCGTCAAATAAAATACAGTAGTATTTTGCCATAGATGTTCCCTCACAAATCCATTCACAAGACAAAGCCAGCCCCGCCCTCGCAGAGCTGGCCTTTGTTCATTCGTTTACGATCTCATAGCCGCTGGCATCGTCGGTCTGCTGGGGCCGGTTGCTGCCGCAGTCCGGACGGACGCCGCCTGGGTCAGGCTGTCCGTCCTCCCGGCGCACGACCTCCCACTCCATGGGATAATAATCGACGCTGCCGTTGGTCACATCGCCGGCGCCCGGCCGGGAAACGGCGTGATCCTGCTGTTCGGGCATGGGGCCTCCCCTCCTTTCCTCCCAGCCTATGCAGGCGGGAAGCGGAGGGTTCCGGGTTTTAATCCACGATGCCGAACAGGCCGTCCACGAACTGGTCGTTGATCGTGCTGTCCTCTTCCTCGCCGCGGGAAGCGCTGCTGCTCGAGCTGGAAGGCCGGCTGCTGGACGATGCGGGCTTGCCGTCCTCCTCCGGTTCGGACTCATCCTTCACCGAGCTCGCGTGGGAGCTGGAACTGGAAGCATGGGACGAGCTGGAAGAACCAGAAGAAGCCTGGCTGCTGCTGGAGCCGGCATTGCCGGCTTCAGACGACGAGGGGCGGCTGCTCGAACTCGAGCTGCTGCCGGCGTGGCTGGACGAACTGGACGAAGCATCGCTGCTGCCCGAGCTGGAAGGCCGGCTGCTGGACGAGCCTGCGCCGGAAGAACTGCTGGAATTGCCGGACGAGCTCGAACTGCTCGAGCTCGAGGAAGCGGAGACTTCCTCCGAAGGGTCCTCCACCTCGCTGCCCGAAGCAGACGAGCTGGAAGAACCAGACGAACTCGAACCGGAAGCGCTGCTCGAACTGCTGGACGAGCTCGAGCTGGAAGAACTGGAGGAGCTGCCTGTGCCGATGCCGCTCTCAAAGGAGACGGTCAGAGTGTTGCTGACCACCTGGCTGTCGTTGTAAGTGACGGCGGCGTACACGGTATACGTCTGGTTGGCCAGCAGCGGGTCCACGATGAAGGAGACGGACGTGCGGCCGGCAGCCTCCTTCGACTCGACGCCGTTGACATACCAGTGCAGGTTTTCCGCCTTGGCGTACTGGCCGCTGAGCCGGGCGGTGAAGGTATAGTTCATACCCAGGAGGCCGGAGCCCTCCCCTGCGATCTCCACCGAGGCGCGGGAGAACACTGCCGTCACATCCAGGTTCTGTTTGAAGTTGCTGTCGGTGCGGGTGCGGCTGGTGACGCCGTCGCTCCAGTTGACGAAGAAGTAGCCGTCGTCCGGCACAGCGGTCACGGTGACCGACTGCTCGCCGGTGACGTCAAAGCGGAGCGAAGTTTCCCCGGAGGTGTCGCCGCTGGTCAGGGTGCCGCCGGTCTGGTCGATGCGGTAGCGGGCTTCAAAAGCCTCGCCCGCCGCCTCAGACGAGGACGAGCTGGGGGCCGTCACCGGGTCGCTGGGGTTGCTGGTGTATTCCAGGGTGCGGGTGGGGATATTGGAGGTGTCGGGACGGCGGTCCTCGGTCTCGTAGGCATGGGTGGTCAGATAGTTCAGCATAGCCTTGAGGCCGCTGCTCTTGAGGTGGATGTCCCCGCTGATATAATAGTCGTCCAGGCCAAAGCCGGTGGCCGGGTCTTTCAGGACCTCGGCGCTGTTGAGGAACTTCACACCCAGATTCTCGCACATGGTCAGCAGGGCCATGTTGAAGTCGTCGATCTTCTCCTGCGAGGTGGAGGGATAGTTGGAGTGGTCCTGCGGCACCGGCGGGACCGTGTTGACGATGATGTCCGTATAGGGATAGCTGGCCTGGATCTCCTGGACCAGCTGGGTGTAATAACCGATGAAGGTCTCCACTTCCATCCCGTTGTCGTTGGTGCCCAGGGTGATGACCACCCGGCGGGGCTTCATCATGGCCACAGCCTGGGCCATGGTGTAGCGCTGGTCGGTGCCGCGGAAAGTGACCAGCGGCTCGGACAGGGCGGTCTGGATGCCGATGCCCTCTTTGGCGCAGAACTGCTGCAGGGTGATCAGGCCGTTGTTGTACAGGCGGACGGTGTTGGAGTCGCCCAAAAACAGGGTGTCGTTCAGGTAGGCTTCCCCGGCGTCGGCCGTCTCGGTCAGGAGGGCGGCGGACTGGGTGTTTACCTGGTAGTGGGTGGCCAGGTCGTCCGGCTCCTCCACTTGGGGGATGCTGCTGGACGAGGACGTCCCGCCCTTGGTGGCCAGCAGCACATAGGTAACGCTGGCTGTGATCAGGATAGCCAGTGCGCAGACGGCGCAGACGAGCAGCGCCTGCTTCTGGACCGGCGACATAGACTGTGAATTTCGACTCATGATACTATCTTCCCCATCTCTCTGATCTCTCTGTCAAACCGGCGCGCCCAAAATCAGGCTGGCCAGTTGCTCGCAGCTTTCGGCGTACAGCACGGGGCCAAAGGGTTCCAGCTCGGCCCGGCTGCCATACCCATAGAGGACCGCGGCGGCGTCCAGCCCGCAGGCTGCCGCGCCCCGCATATCGTCATGCCGGTCCCCCACCATCAAAGCCCGCTTGCCCTGCAGCAGAGGCTGGTCCAGCACATACCGGATCACGTCCGCCTTTGTGTCGCGGCTTTTGTCCATCGAGGCCCCGGCAATGAAGTCGATCAGCGGCGCAAGGCCCTGCTCCTCCAAAATGGGGGTCACGACTTCAGTAGGCTTGCAGGTGGCGGTGCAGATGGTCAGCCCCGCAGCTTTGAGGCGGCGCAGCATGTCGGCCGCGCCGGGATAGGGCCGGCAGATATGGCAGCCCTTGACCGCGTAGCTGGCGCGGTAAAGTTCGGTCGCCTGCTCGATCCGGGCTTCGTCAGGGTAATACTCGGCGAAGGTGTCCCGCAAAGGCGGCCCGATATAGCGCATCAGGTCCACGCCGGCGATGTCTGTCCCCATGGTGTGAAAGACCTCGCGCAGGGTGGAAAGGATACCCGGGGCGGAATCCAGCAGGGTTCCGTCCACGTCAAACAGGACAGCATCGTAGGGTAGCAAACGGCGCTCCTCCTTTTATCATGATGGATATACAGTAGGTAGTATAGCACAAATTGCCCCGGCGGGCAATTCTGCGGCGCGGATTTAATAAATTTTCCATATTACCCAGCCCGCAGGCAACACAAAGCGCCCGTCCCAAGGTATGGGACAGGCTTCATAGCGTGGCGAAAAGCCACGCTTTAAGGGGAACCTATTTCTGCGCACAGCCGCGCGGCAAAAATTCCTTCCCCGTTGGTCTGTGCGGCGGGCCGGCCCCGCGTGCGCCGGGGTCAGTCTTCTTCGTGCTGCCGGGCCAGCCGGTCGATCACGATCTGATAGCCGCCGCTGCCATACTGGATGCAGCGGTTGATCCGGCTGATGGTGGCGGTGCTGATCTCGGCAGACTTGACGATCTGTTCGTAGGTCTTGCCCGCCAGCAGGAGCTTGGCTGCCTCCAGCCGCTGGGACATATCGGAAATTTCCTTGACCGTACATAGATCGTCAAAGAACTGGTAGCACTCCTCCCGGTTTTCCAGGCTGAGGATGGCGTCGAACAGCGCGTCGGTCAAAGCGTTGCGTCTGGGATTTTTGTCTTGCATGGGCATAAGGGGCCTCCTGTACTTCCTGCGGATGGTTACTTATTCACTTTAGCACGGGAAAGTATAAAAGTCAAGAGGCCGCAGCAAAGTTTTTGTTCCAAACGGCAAAAAAGGGCGCGGCACCCAGCGGGTACCGCGTCCTCTTGCTTGTTTTGGCTCGTGCCGGATGGCTTACTTCACCATGCTGGCAACTTCAGCGGCGAAGTCGTCGCTGCGCTTCTCCAGGCCCTCGCCCTTCTGGAAACGGGCGAACTTGACGATCTTGATGTCGCCGCCCAGGTCCTTGGCGACCTTGGCGGTGTACTGTGCCACGGACAGGTCGCTGTCCTTGACGAACTCCTGGTCCACCAGGCAGTTCTCCTTGTAGTACTTCTTCATCTTGCCCTCGATCATCTTGATCTTGACGGCCTCGGGCTTGTTGGCGTTCTTGGGATCGTTGGCCATCTGGACCAGCATGATCTCCTTTTCCTTGTCAACGACGGCTGCGGGGACGCTGGCCTCATCCAGGTAGCTGGGGTTGGCGGCAGCGATCTGCATGGCGATATCCTTGCCGTAAGCTGCGAACTCGGGCTTTGCGGCGATCTCGTCAGAGGTCTCGAAGTTGACCAGGACGGCATGGGTGCCGCCGCCGTGGACGTAAGCGGCGCAGGGGCCCTCGTAACGGACGAAACGGCGGACCTTGATGTTCTCCTTGATGACCAGGATCAGCTGCTTCAGAGCGTCGTCCACAGTGCCCTCGCCCATCTTGCAGTTCATCAGAGCCTCCACGTCGGCGGGGTTCTGCTGCATGATGACCTTGGAGACTTCCTTGACGAACTCGACGAACTTCTCGTTCTTGGCGACGAAGTCGGTCTCGGCGTTGACCTCGATGACCACGCCCACCTTGCACTCAGTGCAGTAATCGGCGTAGACCATGCCCTCGGCGGCCACACGGCCGGCCTTCTTGGCGGCGGTGGCCAGGCCGCGCTCACGCAGCAGCTCGATGGCCTTGGCGAAATCGCCCTCAGCGTCGGTCAGAGCCTTCTTGCACTCCATCATGCCGCAGTCGGTCTGCTTGCGCAGCTCCATAACGTCCTTTGCAGAAATAGCCATTGTAATCCTCTCCTATTCTATACGTTTGGGTATCCGGGCGGAGAAATCAGGCGTTGGCGGCTTCCTCAGCGGGGGCGGCCTCCTGGTTGCCCTGCTTGCCCTCCAGAACGGCGTCAGCCATAGCGCCGGCGATCAGCTTGACAGCGCGGATGGCGTCATCGTTGCCGGGGATGACCCAGTCGATCTCATCGGGGTTGCAGTTGGTATCGACGATCGCAATGATGGGGATGTGCAGCTTGCGGGCCTCGGAAACGGCGATGCGCTCCTTGTGGGGATCGACGATGAACAGGGCCTTGGGCAGGGTCTTCATGTTCTTCACGCCGCCCAGGTACTTGTCCAGCTTCTCCATCTCCAGCTCGAGCTTGGCCACTTCCTTCTTGGGCAGCAGCTCGAAGGTGCCGTTCTCCTGCATCTTCTTCAGCTGCTCCATCCGGTCGATGCGCTTGCGGATGGTGCGGAAGTTGGTCAGCATACCGCCCAGCCAGCGGGCGTTGACGTAGTGCATGCCGCAGCGGGTAGCCTCGTCGCGGATGGACTCCTGAGCCTGCTTCTTGGTGCCGACGAACAGGATCTCACCGCCCTCAGCGGCGACTTCCTTGACGTAGTTGTAAGCCTCGTCCAGCTTCTTGACGGTCTTCTGCAGGTCGATGATATAGATGCCGTTGCGCTCGGTGAAGATATACTTCGCCATCTTGGGGTTCCAGCGGCGGGTCTGGTGACCGAAGTGCACGCCTGCTTCGAGAAGCTGCTTCATAGAAATGACTGCCATGTTACATTACCTCCAAATTGTTTTTACCTCCGCACACCGTGATCCGCCGCCCCGCATGGTACAGGGATGCGGACTGCCCTCCACCTCCCGAAAGAGGCACATAAGGGCATAGTGATGCGTGTGTGATGCGTTTCGGCGTCCAGCCGCTCCGGCCGGACACACCTGTACTATGATACCACACTGCGGCTCCGGTTGCAAGACCGATTTTCGTATTTGCGGAAGATTTCACCCGGATTTTTCCAAGCTGACGCCCATCCGCTCCAGCGCGTACCCCTCGCCGAACATCAGGTCGTACTGCAGCAGCCAGTGATCCTGCCGCCAGACGCTCTGCCGCGGGGTCAGGCCGCTGGAAAGCGAGCCGTCCCAGTTCACTGTCACCCCGCCGGTGCAGCTGCGGTAGCCGTAGCGCAGCTGCCGGTTCAGATACTGGAAATAGAGGGGCTGGTCCAGCCCGAACAGGTCCATCATCACCGGCGAGATCTCGTAGGCGGCAATGGTGCCAAGGTCCACCGGCTGGCTGCTGTAGTTGGACCACATCAGCAGCGTGGTCTGATGGAGCCGCGGGTCGGAGCTGTCCGCGCCGGCGTAGCCGGTGGCGGTGTAGACGTCGTAACCCGAGTCGATGGGGTTGTAATGGTCCCCCCAGAATACCAGGATGACGGGCTCGTCCACCTGAGAAAAATAGCTGACCAGCTGGCCCAGCAGGGCGTCGGCGTCCCGCACGCCGGTGGCAAAGTCCTCCAGCGCCCCCACCGTGCTGGCCTTGAGGCCGGCCGGCGCGCTGGTGATGTGGACCCGCTGGTCGTCGGGATAGTTGGCGGCGTTGTAGTTGGTGTGGTTCTGCATGGTCACCGCGTGGAGAAAGACCGGCGCGTCCGACGCCGCTTTGAGCGTCTCGTATTCCCGGATGATCTGCTCTCCCATCGAGGCGTCGGTGACAAGGCCGCCCTTCCAGTAATAGCCGCGCACCTTTTCCACCCCGCGCATATCTTCCAGGCTGATGAAATCGTCAAAGCCCAGGTTGGGGTAAGCAGTGTTCCGGCTCCAGTATTTGGCGTAGTAGCAGTGCACCGCCGCGGTCTGGTATCCCCTGTCTTTTAGATAGGAAGGCAGGGCGAACATGGGGTGGGTCACGTGCTGCTGGTAGGGCTTGCACCCCGACGGCAGAAAGCCCACCGAATAGCCGGTCAGCGCTTCAAACTCCACGTCGCAGGTGCCGCCCCCAAAGCTGGGACTGTATACCCTGCCGTGCGCGCTGGTCTGCTGCAGGGCGTGGAGATTGGGCGAGATGTCGGTGTCAAAAGTGACGCCGTACTGTTCCAGTTCGCTGACATCCCAATAGGATTCGTCCATCACATAGAGGATGGTGGGGGTCTTTTCGACGGCTGCATAGCTGTCCGGGAAATTGGGCCCCGTCTCGATCTTCCCGGCGGCTTCCACCTCGTCCAGCAGGGCGTTGACCGCGTCCTCGCTGTAGTCCTCCGGCGCGTCGATCTCCAGATTGGTGAGGTTGGTCATAAACCCGGTGATGACCCCGTACCATCTATAGTAGCGGTCCTGCATCCAGGCGTCGGGATAGATGCCGAAGGACTGAGTCACGGCCGGCTGCAGATAGACGCCGAACACCAGGGCCAGCAAAGCCGCCACCGACGCGGCGATACCAGCCAGCCGCACCGGCAGCACCGGCCTGCCCCGCCGCCGGTACAGGAAAAAGGACAGCACGGTCATCCCCAGCAGGATGCCCCCTGCCCAGACCATGCTGGGCTGCACTTTCAGGCCGGCGGCGGCTGCCACCCCCGCGGCTTCCTTCATCTGGGTGAGGTCCCAGGGGAGGAACGGTTCGCCCCGCAGCTGCAGGGTATAAAAGTTGACCGCCGCCGGGATCAGCCCGGCGCCCCCCGCCGCCAGCGTCGCCAGCGGGGCCAGCCGGGTGACGGCGTCCACCACCGCCCAGATCAGGGCCAGCAGCAGCCAGGACAGCACATAGGATTCATAATGGGGGCGGATGTACTCCGCCCAGGTCTCGGCGGTCAGCTCGCCCCGGGCCACCCACTCGGTCAGGGCCAGAAAGACCAGCGCCGCCAAAGGCGGAAAGATCCCCCGGGCCAGACCAATGCCCAGGGCCGCCGTCTGCTTGTGTTTCATAGAGATCCACTTCCTGCTTTTCGATCAGTATTGGTTGAGGCTTTTGCCGAATCGCCTCCTATTATAGCGCAGTTTGACACAAAGTCCACCTGCTTTTTTGTAAAAACTTACAATAGCGCTCCTTACCTGCCCAGCAGCCGGTCCAGCAGGCCGGGCTTTTTCGCCTCTGCGGCGCCGTCCTCGGGCAGCTCGGTGTTGACGAGCAGCGCGTCGGCCCCGAATTTCTGTACCTCGTCCCAGTCGATGACCAGCATCTCGCCCCGGCCCAGCAGGCCGAACAGCTTGGGCCGGCCCAGCATCAGCAGTTTTTCCACCTTGGCCGTCTGCGGATCGATGACCAGATCGTCGATCTTGCCCAGGCACGCCCCCTCTTTCAGCTGGACGACTTCCTTTTTGCTCAGTTCACGGAATGTCATAGTGCGCTCCCCTTTCTTTGCTGCTGCAAAAACCAGTGGAAATCACCGGTCCCGATGTGCTATACTATGCAGTACAGAGAAAAACGTGTACCGCAGGGAGAAACGTCTATGTATAAAAATATCATTTTCGATCTCGGCGGGGTGATGGTCGATTTTGCCCCCAAAGATTTTTTGCTGGACCGGTTCTGCAACGCCGCCATCGAGGACAAGGTCTACCGGCTGACCTTTGGCAGCGAGACCTGGCAGAAACTGGATGCCGGCCTCTGCACCCGCTATGAGGGCAACCAGGCCATGATGGCCGCCGCCCAAGAGGAGGGCTGCGCCTTCGAGGTGCAGGAAGTGCTGGAAAACTGGACCAGCATCCTCCGGGTCCGCCGCCGGATGGTGGAGCTGGTCCGCCGGCTGAAAAACCACGGCTACTGCGCCTATTATTTGAGCAACATCCCGGAGGACATCCTGCCCCTGCTGATGAGCCGCGGGCTGGAAGGGGTCTTTGACGGCGGCGTGGCCTCCTGCGACGTCCACATCAACAAGCCTGACCCCCGTATTTACAAGATCCTGCTGGACCAATACCACCTCAAGGCCGGCGAGTGCATCTTCATCGACGACAACCGCGCCAACGTCCAGACGGCTTTTCAGCTGGGGATGAACAGCATCCAGATGCGGGAAAGTGTGGACACCCTGGTCCGCAGTCTGGCCACCTGCAACGTCACACTGCGCTAACGCGAATTCCCCCGCCGTACATCCTGCAAAGGATGCGCAGCGGGGGAATTTTTTGCCTGGGGTTATTCAGGGGTCACTTTTTCTCGTAGCTCTGGCAGAAGTGGGGATTCTCCACCTGCTGGCTGCCGCAGCTGCCGGACGCGCAGTGCTCCGTCACTTTGATCTGGGGCAGGTTGCACTTGCAGCAGTCCACGTTGTAGCGGCACTCGCTGACATCGCAGATGACGCCTTTGTTCTCCATGTTTATCACCTCTCTTTGCAGGCAGTATGCCCACAAAGAAGGCTGCTTATACAGGCGCTCCCTCCTGCCGGCATTTACCAGGCGGCCAGGTCTGCGCCCAGCTTGCGGCAGGCGGCCTGGGCGTCATCGTCGGGGGCGCCGTTGCAGATCAGACCCTCCTCGCTGAACAGGACGGCGCCGTCGCTCCTGGCCCGGTCGCACCAGTCCCGCATCCACTGGCCGTCGCCCCAGCCGTAAGAGCCGAACAGCGCCGCCTTCCTGCCGTTCAGCGCGCCTTCCACAGAGGAGAACATGGGCTCGAACTCGCTTTCTTCCAGCTGTTCGGCGCCCATGGCGGGGCAGCCAAAAGCCACTACGTCGTACTTTGCCAGGACGTCGGGGGTGACGCCGGCGCAGGTCAGGACCGTGGCGGCGTCCCCCGCGCCCTCTGCGATGCAGTTGGCCATGGCCTCGGTATTTCCGGTGGCGCTCCAGTAAACGATTGCAACCTTGTTCATAGGAATCGAACCTCTTTTCTTGATATTTTATAGTTAGTTATAGCTAATTCTCTGCCTCCAAAAAAACGCTGGCGGTCCAGCGCATGGCAGGCAGAGGTTAGTTAAATTTAACCAGCGATAAAAGGATACCATTTCCAGCGGCGGTTGTCAAGCCCTTTTCAATGCAAAAGCGCCATAAGGAGCATCAAAACGCCGTAGATCACCGGCTGATGCAGCAGATAGAGCAGCAGCGAATGCCGGCCCAGCCAGCCCAGCGGCGGGCAGACTGAACGGCGCAGTGGCTCCATCCGTTCCCGGCCGGCCAGCTTTTGCAGGAAGTACCCTGCCCAGAACAGAAACAGCCAGGGGATCAGGGAAAAGTAGTCGGTGGAAAAGAAGCCCGGCGCAGGAAAGCCCAGAAAGGCCGTCAGGAGATTGCGGTACAGCGTGCCGGGCAGCCAGGCGATGACCCATCCCCCAAACCCGAGAAAGCCGCTGTTGGCCTGCCGCGTCACCACGAACAGCAAAACGCTGCCCGCCAGCCCTGCCCAGGCCGGCAGTTTTTCCAGCAGGGGCCGGGCCAGCCCGGTCAGGATCATGGCTGAGCCCAAAAAGGTCAGCACGCCGAACAGCACCAGATCCTGGGGCATGGCGATCAGCGTCACCAGCGTGACCAGCGCCCCGCCCCCGAACACGATCAGCCCCCGGCGGACCGGGTGATGCCCCAGCCCCAGGCAGAACCCGGACAGCAGGATAAAGGTCCAGCTGGTGGCCTGCTGCCACAAAAAGCCCGGCGTGCCGCCGTACCACGGCGCATACAGCCCAAACATATACACCAGGTCCCACATGGCGTGGTACCCTATCATGCTGATGAGGGCCAGCCCCCGCAGCTCGTCCAAAAGAGCATAGCGGGGACCGGTTGTCTTTGCAGCATCGTTCACGATCACATTCCTCCCTCTTTGCTTGACCGGTTGTGTAGTGTTCTTCCAATATAAACCTGACGTGCCGTCAGCACAAGAGAAAATTCTGTGAAATCTCCCGCAGGAACGTGACCGGGTTCCTCTTTCTCTGCAAACACAGACGGATGTTAAACAGAAATGGGATCAAAGTCCAGTTTGAAACAGGAGCGTTATCTCACGGTGAAGTTTACAGTGACGCAGGTCCCGTTCTGGAATGCTGCAAATCCTGCCGTCAGCAATCCGCTGCAGGTAGTCCCGCTGTGATATATGCAGCTTTTTTCGAACAATAGATGATATTTTAATAGGAATATCATACTCGCTTTTGATCGTAAGCGTGACTGTTTCATCTGGCAAAAAGTCCATGCCAAGGACCAAGTACGGGGGCACAGTGATCTCTGCACCGTTTTTCTGCAGCAGGCTGCAGTCCATCGCATAGTGTTCTGCAAGCGCAGGGCTATTTGTATGGAATGCTTCCAGCAGCGCAGGGTCAAGAGATTGCGTGCAAACGCGCGAATAAAGCGCCGCATTCCATGTTGTGTCGCAATCAGAGCACTTATAAATCAGCCAAACATCAAGCGTTTTCCGCTGAGCGTTTACACGGAACTGGCCTGAACAAAGAAATGCTTTCTTCTCTTTGCACTTCTTGCAATATCTCCATACGAGCGGCGGCGAGAGATATTTGATTTCCCACACAATATGTTGCATTACACCATGCCTCCGGTTTTTCTTTTCCGTTGGAATTGTAGCATGGGAACAAAGCAAACCAAACCCAATGTTTGCTTCATAAGAAAAGGGCTGGTACGCACTCGTCGTACCAGCCCAGCATTATGGTGTGTGTTCTTTTTTAGCTTGGCCAATGATCCGCTGGATGCTTTTCAGGGACAGAAAATACTTTTCGGCTAAAGATTCCATACTTTGGCCGGAGAGATAATCTGCATAAATGCACTCATTTCTGTCGTGCAGTTCCCGGCGGGTCGATGTGGCTGCGCCCCAGGTCCTTTTGTGCTCTGAAATCCTTGGAATGTACAGAAACTCCCCGTCAATGTATTTCTGGACTTTGACAAGTAGTTCCTGCGGCAGAATTTGTGTTGCCTTTTTATAGCTCATCTTGCGCTCCTTCATCGTTTTAGCGGGCACAGCAAAGCACATACGCAACACATATCCGGTTTTATCGGTTGCGATGGCCCTGCTTACGCAACCTGAACGATGGGATCAAGCATGAAGTCCGCCCCTCCTTTTGATAGTCTCATATTGTATTGTAAAACAATACGGGAACTTAGAAAACCTCAACTTTGTTTCTTAAATAAAATGGAGAAACAACCATGCAAATAATAGCATGGAATTTATAACTTTGCAAGAAGGATAAATCGAAGGTTTCCTGCCGCCCTCCCCTATAGATTTTGGCTATATCATGCCATAAAAGAGAAGTATTTGCTATTTTCAGCGCACCCTTTTATACTGGAAGCGACGAAAAAACCGGGGCGGCGCACACGCGCCCCTTGTGCAAAACAGTCTGAGGTGTCAGGATGAAAAACAGAAAATTGTCCGCGATGCTGGCGGGCGCGCTGGCCGCAGCCATGCTGCTGATGGGCTGCGCAGCGGCGTCCAGCCAGCCGACTGCCAGCAGCAGCGAAACCGAATCTGTGGAGGATACTGCCATGAAAATGAAGATCGAAGTCAATGGTTCCCTTTTTACCGCCACGCTGGCGGACAATGCCGCCGTGGATGCTCTGGCGGACTGGGTGGAAGAAGGGCCAGTCACGCTGGAACTGAGCGACTATGCCGGCTTTGAAAAGGTCGGCCCGCTGGGCCGGAGCCTGCCTGCCTCGGACGGCCAGACCACCACTCATGCGGGAGACATCGTTCTGTACCAGGGCGACCAAATCGTGCTGTTTTACGGCTCCAACAGCTGGAGCTATACCCGGCTGGGCCGCATCGACGACCTGACCGGCTGGGAGGATGCGCTGGGCAGCGGCAATGTGACCGTCACCCTGTCTCTGGAAGGATAAATGCAATAAACAGCCGCCTGCTGCGTTTTGATGCGCGGCGGGCGGCTGTTTTGATAGAAGGAGGTACTTATAGTGTTGTATGCGGGATGTAAGGAAGTCAGTTTTCCTGCATCATGATCTTGACGATCTCTTTGTCGGTCTCGCGCATCCCCTCGCGGCCCAGCTGGCTGACGTTGCGGATGGTGTTCTCAACGCCCTTGGTGACGATGCCGTCCCCGGCGCGGAACTGCTGGCCGTTCAGGTACATATGGTAGCCCATGATGCCGGCCTCGACGCTGGAAGCGATCTTGGCGGCGCAGCTGGGCTTGGCGCCGTCGCAGATGATGCCCGAGACGATGGCCAGCGAGTTGACCAGGGTGTGGGCGATGGCCTCGTAGTCCGCCCCCTGCAGGTAGGCGATGCCGCAGCCGGCGGCGCACCCGGCGCTGACCGCGCCGCAGTAGGCCGACAGGCGGCCAATGCCGCTCTTTTCATGGATGGCGATGAGGTTGGACACCGCCAGCGCCCGGTACAGCCGTTCCTTGGGTACAGCCAGCGCCTTGGCGTACTCGATGACGGGGACCGACACCGTGATGCCCTGGTTGCCGCTGCCCGAGTTGATGACCACCGGCAGCTCGCAGCCGCTCATCCGGGCGTCGGAGCCGGCGGCCGCCTTGGCGATGGCCCGGTTGCGGACGTCGTCGCCGTAGAACTTGAGCATGGTGGAGCCGATGTTGGCCCCGTAGTCCCCCAGCAGGCCCTCCTCCGAGATCAGGGTGTTGTACTGGATCTGGGTGTCCAGCACCGGGCGGATGTCGGCCAGGTCGCAGGTGTCGGCAAAGTCCAGGATGTCCGCGATGGTCAGCAGGTCCCGGCCGGCCAGGCCGTCCTCGGTGGGGGCGTTGCCCTCGTGGCCGCAGGCGGCCGCGTTCGCCTCGACGGGGACGTCCAGCAGGACCTGACCGTCCTTCTCAACGTGGACGATGTTGGTGTGGTACTGGGCGATGCGGACGCTGGCGGTGTGCTCCCCGGCGGCCAGCCGGACGATGATGTCAAAGATCTGGCCGTTGTCCACCGCTTCGACGCGGATGGGAGTGTCCGCCAGAAAGCGGCGCATCTCGGCCTTTTGGGCTTCGGTCACTTCCGAGATGACTTCCAGCGCCTTGCCGGCCTGGCCCGCCACGATGCCGGCGGCGGCCGCGGCCTCGATGCCCTTCATGCCGCCCGTGTTGGGGACGATGACGCTCTTGACGTTCTTGATGATGTTGTTGCTGACCCCCAGCCAGACCGAGCCGGGCAGCTGGCCCAGCACCTCCCGGGCCTTGGCGGCGGCGTAGGCGATGGCGATGGGTTCGGTGCAGCCCATCGCGGGGATCAGCTCCTCCTGCAAAATGCGCACATATGCCTGATAAACCTTGCTGGTACGTTCCATAGGTCAGTCTCCTTTCTGTTTGCTCTCCAAAATGTCGATCATGGTCTTTTCGGTGCCCACCATGCCCGGGGAGGCGATCCGGCCCATGTTCCGCATCGTCTGCTCCGGGGAGGGGCCGTTGATGCCGTGGACCGGCGCGATGGCAGCGCCGTGCAGGGCCATGCCCGCCGAGCGCCAGGCGGCGTCCACCGCCACCACGCCTTTCATGGTGCAGCCCTGGTTGCCGCCGTCACAGATCATACCAGTGATGCTGCTGGCCATGTTGTTGATGGTGCGGGCCATGGCGGCGGTGCCGCCGTCCCGCAGCAGGACCAGCCCGCAGGCCGCCCCGGTGCCCGCCGCAATGGCGCAGCCGCAGAAGGCCGACAGCTTGCCCGAATACTCTTTGATGTACATACAGACCAGAATGCTCAGGGCGGTGGCCCGCAGCAGCTTTTCCTCGGGATACCCCTGCACCCTGTAAGCGGCGTAGAGGGGCATGGTGGCGATGATGCCGTGTGCCCCCGAGCCGGTAACGCTCATGGCGGGTTGGGGCAGGCCCAGGACCCGGGCTTCGATGGCGGCGTTGCAGAGCAGCGAGGCGGTGGCCTGCTCGTTGTGGGAGATGAGCTGGCCGCCGTTTTCAGCCAGCAGGCAGCGGGCAAAGGTGGTTTTGGGGCTGTCGATGCCCGCCTGGCAGAGGGCAAAGTTCAGCGCAAAAGCCTCCAGGAGAAAGGCAAGCTCCTCCGCCGGGACGGTCAGGGCGTAGTCCCGCAGCTGTGCCAGGGTATAACGATGGATCAGGGGCGGGGCCTTTGTTTCGCCGCCGGGCAGGCTGTCCGGGGCGGACGGCTTTTCAAAGACGGTGCGGCCGTTCTCGGTGATACGGACGATGTTGGTGTGGGCATCCCGGATGGTGACGGCGGCCTCCCCTTCCGAAGCCGTCACCACGGCCTCGATGAAGATGCGGCTGCTGATCCCGGCCATTTCCACCTGGACCATGCCGGCAGAGACCATCTCTTTGGCCCGGGCGGCCTGTTCCGGCGTGATACCGTCCAGACACTCGAGCCCCTTGTCCGGGTCGGCCCCTACCGCGCCCAGAGCAGCGGCGTGGGCGTTGCCCACCTCGTCGCTGCCGGGAATGCCGCAGGTAAAGGCGTTTTTGAACATACCGCTGTTCAGCCGCAGGGTGATGCGCTGCACCGCCCCATGGGTATGGCGGCGGGCAGTGGCTGCCGCAAAGGCGATGGCCCCCGGCTCGGTGACACCCAGGGCGGGCTTCATGTCCTGCCGGATCAGCTGGGTCAATTCGTGCATGGGCACGCTCCTTTCCCCTCCCCTTTCCACAAGAGAACCCCGGCGCGGCGGGCGCCGGCCGGGGTCAACCAAGGGAAATAAGGAAGGTATATGATGGGTTTAGCAGATAATGTCGTTCAGATCCAGCGTCAGGGTGCCGTCCTCCCGCTCAAAGCAGGGGACGCCCAGCCGCCGGGTGCCGCGGATCTCCGCGTAGAGGGGGCTGCTCTCCCGGATCTGCAGGTAATCCTGCAGGGCTGCGTGGCAGGAGAGGATGTCTTTGAACTCCACTTCTGCGCCGGCACCGGCCAGCCGGTTGAGGGCGCAGAGGGTATCCGGGCAGAGGTGGCTGCCGATAACGGTCACTTTCATGGGTCACACCTCCGCGATGGCTTCGATCTCACACAGGACGCCTTTGGGCAGAGCCTTGACGGCGACGCAGCTGCGGGCGGGCTTGCCGGTGAAGTAGCCTGCATAGACCTCGTTGAAGGCGGCAAAGTCGCCCATATCGGCCAGGAAGCAGGTGGTCTTGATGACGCGGGTCAGGTCAGAGCCGGCAGCCTCCAGAATGGCCTTGACGTTCTCACAGCTCTGCTTGGCCTGGGCGGCGATCCCCTCGGGGACGCTGCCGTCGGCGGGGCTGGCGGGGATCTGGCCGCTGGTGTAGACGATGCCGTTCACAACATAGCCCTGCACATAGGGGCCGATGGCGCCGGGGGCGTTCTTGGTGTCGATCAGTTTCATAAAAAAGCTCCTTTTCTGTCTATTTGCAAAAAATGGAAACGGGTTCAGTTGGCCTGCTTGCGGGCGGCGGCCTTGACCAGCCAGTCTTTGCCTTCCACCAGGCGAGTGACCATCATGGAGGCGATGGTGTCGCCGGAGGAGTTCAGGCAGGTGGCGGCGG